>MAAC01009956.1_pt1 | contig 79431 bp, 73 predicted proteins | sample 1115981 | NCBI WGS metagenome assembly MAAC01 (sample SAMN04961126, study PRJNA320927) | seawater metagenome | isolation source: sample BD02T64 sea water enriched with oil for 64 days | place: USA:Gulf of Mexico | collected 2013-07-27
GTTTTTGTAAAGGCTGAAATGGCAATCGGAGTTGACTGAATGCTCTCAACTCTTTTACGTGCAGTAACTTCTATTATTTCTATCCCTACAACTTTTTCTTCAACCTTTTTGTCTACTTCCTGCGCTTGCACAAAACTTGATAGGCTCAATGCAAAACAGCACGGCAATAATGCCAAGCTGGTATTCAAATATTTTTCATTAAATAATTTTTTTTGTTTTATGTTTCTCATTCTAATCCCCAAATGATTTAATTTACTGGTAGTAATCCTCGTTAGTCACCAGCTTGCAATACATGTCCTATTTCAGTAACCACAACAATTGGCTAAAACGCCAACCAAGTAGTTAACCTGTTACATATAAAGTTAACCCACCAAGCATGCAATTAACATGTTAAACATGTAGTTAACGCGTTAACTGTAATTTTAACTGAGTCACTTGTCAACACTTGAAACATTACTATTGTTTTTATTTTAATTATCACAAAAATATAATAAAAAACCAACGCGCACACCGCAATACATTGTAAAAGCTAAAGTTATTATTTATCGCTCATATATTAATTATCAAAAAAACATACTTAAGTAGGAATAAATTAATATTTATTCCTACTTAAGTACCATGACAACTACCGTGTCTATATCGTATCAACAGTGGTTTACGTACACTTATTCAAGTTGTAATTACCTTGTTTAGTCATCTCGATACCTAATTATGTTTAAAAACCAGGCATACTGATTAAATTAAGCTTAACATGTTAAACTTGAAGCAAGGGTGACGTAAGTAATTGTAATACCAATACCAGTAAGTTAGTGATCAAATATTAATGAGGACAAATTTTCAAGAACAAGGCGCTTGATTGAGTAATAGCTGGCGTGTGTGATTGAAAGCAACGATGTTATTGGAGGTTTAGCCCATTTAGAATGATCATATATTTATTGGTATAACTGTGATGATAAACATAACCGTTAGGTAACGATTGTAGGAATGAACATGAAAAATAACTATGGTGTCACCATTTTGCTAATCTTGACCACCGTTGGCTGTAACACTGAATTAAATAGCTCACAAAATGGGCTTGCAGACAATACAGAGATATCAAAGAACAACAAAAACAGAGATTTGAAGTATCAGACATTACATTATAGATAGAAACCGTTACGCCAAAACGATTGGGGATGTATCAAGAAACAGTCGATAAGTATCGAAAGCTTGTCATATTAGCTTCCCATAACTTAAGCTAAGTTAGGTGTAAGATATACCAGTATCCAGTACTCGTATATCTTACATAACTATACCCGGTCCACTTGAAGTTGCTAATTCCAGCTGAATCATGCATATTCAAGTGGACCGGGTATATTCCATTAGTCTGTAAATTTTGGATCCTTGAACCTTGCAATTAAGCTCGAAGTGTCCCAACGATTACCACCGTTTTCTTGAATTTCTTGGTAATAACCATCAACCATTTTTGTCATTGGTAAAGCAACATCAATCTTCTTTGCTTCTTCAAAAGCAATGGCAAGATCTTTGCGCATCCAGTCAACCGCAAAACCAAAGTCATATTCGCCAGCAAACATGGTTTTATAGCGATTTTCCATTTGCCAAGAGCCCGCAGCCCCTTTCGAAATAGTTTCAACTAAAGCCTCAGCATCTAATCCTGATTTTTCAGCAAAATTAAACGCTTCAGCCAAGCCTTGTACCACACCAGCAATACAAATTTGATTGACCATTTTGGCTAACTGACCACTACCAACATCGCCCATCAGTTTACTAAAACGTGCATACGCATCCATAATAGGCTGAGCTTTAGCAAAGATATCTTGTTCACCGCCAACCATAACGGTTAACAAACCGTTTTCTGCGCCGGCTTGACCGCCCGAAACGGGTGCATCAAGAAAATATTGTTGTTGTTTTGTCGCAATTTCAGCGAGCTCACGAGCAATATCTGCCGATGCCGTGGTGTGATCAACTAAGATACTCCCCTTGGGCATACCCGCTAATATACCTTGTTCACCTAATACCACTTGGCGAACATCATTGTCATTACCCACACAACAAAAAACTATTTCACAGTCTTTAGCGGCGAGTGCTGGCGTGGTAGCCATAGTGCCAGAAAATTCAGCCTGCCAATTTTCAGCTTTTGCTGGGTTACGATTATAAACACAAACATCATGACCGGCTTTTTGTAAATGCCCTGCCATTGGATATCCCATAACGCCTAAACCAATAAATGCTACTTTCATCGAACTAATCCTTCTGTAAAAACGATATAAAATTTGAACTGAATTTACTTATTCTATCGGGAGTAAAGCAACTGATGTAAAGTCAATTCCTTGCCAGCCAGTTTGCATAAAATTTCTAATATTGCCGTGATCATTACCATTGGGGTTCGCTAAAACATCATCTCGGTAATAACGACCAAAACAAGCAAGCGTTTGTTGCGGACTTAATTTATTTAACTTAGCAAAGTAAAATATTTTACAAGAGCCTTCGTTAGTACCACTTTCATTAATCAGCTTGCCATTAGTAAAACTTGTTGGCTGATATTGATAATTATCTTTAATCACTTGCATGACTTGTTCAAAATCTATGCTGTGCTCTTGTTGCTTAACGTTTACAAGAAACGACTCTAAGCTGTAGGTAGTAGTATCAGTCATGGCTAATTATGAACCTTCTTTTAATTTTGCTTTTGCGGCTTCAACTTTAGAAAAATCTAAGCCTAGTTCTTCAACGGCTTCTTTAATTAAGTTTGGCTGGGTCATGACTATGCCCATAATTTCCTGTAATTTTTCACTTGGAATACCTAACTGTTGAATAATAGCCATTGCCATTATCGGGTTCTCAGTTAATGCTTGAAAAAGCTCATTAATTTTTTCTTCACTAACATTTAACTCTTTTAACATTTTAATAATTGGGTTCATTAACATTGTTTCCGATCTATAGTTTTTAATGTCGCCTATGTTAATCAAATTAGCTTTGTTATGAAAGCTGCTATTGTTAATAGTTCTATTACTTTATTTTTGCATTTATCATAAAAAGCAGTTAAGTTTAGTGCAACTATATTGCGCACAACCTAATTTATTTTTGGAGCTTATATGAATAACAATATTTATCAATACTCGGCTAAAAGCAATAATGGTGATACCGTTGAACTAGCAAGCTATCAAGGTAAAGTCATGCTGATTGTCAATACGGCAAGTGACTGTGGCTTTACTCCACAATACCAAGGATTACAAACACTATACCAACAGCATCAAGCAAAAGGCTTAGAAATTCTTGCCTTCCCTTGTAATCAATTTAAACAACAAGAAAGTGGCAGTGATGCAGAGATAAAACAGTTCTGCGATTTACGCTTTAACATTAAATTTCCACTGTTTTGCAAAATTGACGTTAATGGCGACAATGCCCACCCTTTGTTCGAGTATTTAAAAACACAAGCGCCCGGTATACTTGGCTCTAAAGGGATAAAATGGAACTTTACCAAGTTTTTGATCAACCGAGAAGGCGAAGTAATTAAACGCTATGCGCCATCAACGAAGCCTGAAGATATAGAAGCCGATATAGCAGCGTTATTATAGGTTCTAGGCTATTTAACATGACTAACAATGAGAATTTGAAATTAGAAAATCAATTATGTTTTCGACTTTATAGCCTAACAAAATTAATGAATCGTCATTATAGCCCTGTACTGAAAAAACTAGGCTTGACCTATTCACAATATTTGGTGATGTTGGTGTTGTGGGAAGACAATAACACCACCTCATTACTGTCAGTTAAACAGTTAGGTGAAAAACTGGATTTGGATTCTGGCACCCTGTCACCATTATTAAAGCGGTTGGAAAAGCAACAATTGCTCAACCGACTTCGTAATAATAAAGATGAACGTAGTGTTGAAGTAAAGCTAACTGATGCTGGTTATCAGTTAAAGAAGCAAGCCATAAACATTCCAGCGCAAATGTTCTCTGTGACTGGAATGTCTATTGATGAATTACAGGCGTTGAATGTTTCTTTAGATAGTCTGTTGGTTACCCTAAAAACAAAATAACAGCCTATTAAAAAAGCTAGTTAAAGCGCTAATTCAAAAAGCTAACTTAAAAAACTTAACTAAAAGAGAATAACTCGTTATGAAGTTTTTCTACCACATGGTTAGCGTCTTTTTCATCGACTAAAAAACATAAATTATTGGCACTAGCACCGTGACAAATCAATCGTATGTTAATGTCATTAATCGCTTGGAAGATACTCTGTCCTATGCCCTTCGCACAGTTTAAACCATTACCAATAACCGCCACTAATGATAAGCCATGTTCTACGGTAACTTCACACAATTGCTCTAACTCTTCTACTACCGTAGAAGTAATTAATGCTTGTGTTGAACCACTTGGATTATCAAACGTTAGCGCAACACTAATTTCACTGGTGGTGATCAAATCAACACTGAGTTCATGCTTAGCTAAAATGCCAAATACTTGCGCTAAAAAGCCACTGGCATGTAACATTGCCGGGCTTTTCACTGTCACTAAGGTTTGTTCTCGCCTAAGGGCAATTGAGCGATAAGTAGGATTAGACTCAACCTTTTGTTTTATTTGTGTGCCACCTTTTTCAGGCTCCTTACTTGAACCGACAAATACTGGAATGTTCTGACGCATTGCAGGAATCAGTGTTGCAGGATGTAATATTTTAGCGCCAAAAGTAGCCATTTCAGCCGCTTCACCAAAACTTATTTCTTTAATAGCTCGGGCTTGTTCAGTGATTCGAGGATCAGTGGTAAAAATGCCGACCACATCAGTCCAAATAGCTAGGTTTGTGGCATTTAATGCTTCAGCAAGTAATGCGGCGCTATAATCTGAGCCACCACGCCCTAATGTCGTTGTTTCACCTAAACCGTCTTGGCCAATAAAGCCTTGAGTGACTAATACCTGTTCTGGCAATTTTACCGCTAAAATATCAGTACAAGCCGTTCTTAATTGCTCAATGTCCACCACAGCCTTTCCGTACAAGCTATTAGTTTTCATTACTTGTTGAACATTAAAATAAGCACCATTAATACCAACAGATTGTAAAACTTGTGCAAAAATGCGAGAGCTGAACTGCTCACCAAACGCTAAAATAGCATCCGCTTTCTTCACACTATACAGCTGAGATTGGTTTAATGCCTGCTCAGTAAGCTGAACAAGCAAGGTATCAATTTCATCGTTTAATTGCTGCTCTACATCGTTAGCTAAATATTGAGTGATGTTGACTTGGATAGCGCGAATGTTAGCAACAATTGTTACTTGCTCATCATTGGGCACATTTTCTTGGCTCAAGCGCACTAAATAGTTGGTCACGCCAGCACTGGCAGAAACAACCACTAAACGGTTACTAGTATCGTTTTTAATAATATGCGCGCAGCGTAACATCGCTTGATAGTCAGCAACACTGGTGCCGCCAAATTTGGCTACGGTAAGGCGTAAATTTTGACTAGATTCTTGCTGAGATGATTCGTTTTGTAACATGGTTAATTCTTCCTAAGTGCGATGATTTATGAATTGAAGGCAAATCATTCGCTATTTAATACAGGAAGAGCATGACTGAGAAGTTTTTAGGTTGGCGCAAATTATGTTGATGCGGTCAAGTTTAACTTTTTCAGCCAGAAGCTCTCCACCTTTTTTGAGTCTTACTTTTAAACAGTGCTAAAGTAAGCGCTACCGGTGACAGCCCTAAGGATTCAGCCTTAGTGACCGAGCATTAATATTCACCCTATTAATCCCCTCGGCGATAATCTCCCTCAATAACATTTACTGGAGTGTGACTCCAAATGCTATCTACCTAGTTATCGCTCCTCTTCTGGTGTTGTTGTAATAACAGAGAACTGCGTATGCAAGCAACCTGCGTATTAGACCCGATTTAGTCATTAATTGCAATAGACTCTTAGACGTCTATTGCAATTAATAATGTTTTATTTATTTTTAGCGGTGTGTGTAAATAGCCAAGGTTATTATTCCCGTAATCATTCAAAATGCTTGATTCAGAGAGCATTTTGAATGGTCACAGGTATAGAACCCCCTTTAGCTGGTTATCACTTTATGAATTACTCATTTTCACATACAGACCACTAGCACAAATACCTAAAGACATCCCTGATTTCATGCTTATAGCTATCAATAACCGCCTAAAACAGTTCAAAAAAAGCGATATATATAACAATAATATTCGAATATATATTACTAAAGCCTCATGTTAAATTGAATTTGCTTTTATATGTAATAATCATTAGGGAGTCGATATGTTATGTCCTCATTGCCAAGTGAATTTAATTGTAAATAAACGTCAATCTGTAGAGATTAACGGTTGTCCTCAATGTAATGGAATATGGTTAGAAAATGGAAGTTTAGAAAAAATAATATCGCAAACACAATCACCTAATAATCAAGAAGAATTGATTTCAAATACCCAAGAAAATATTGATAAAGATAGTGTTCAAGATGTTACAAAGAATACAAAAAGGCGGCATCCGCACTTTTTATCAGGCGCATTTGATGATGATTGGTAATGATAGCTATACCCAAGCCACCTCACACTGGTAAGTGTATTTTGTACACTTAGGATAAATGTTGTTTGCTTGCTGCATCTACAATTTCTAGAATAGCAGGATGCTTTATCCTCCGTTCAGGAGAAATAATATAATAACGCTCTTTAATTTCGTCAGTACGGCCAACAATTTTAACATCATATTTTTTGGCAACGTATTCATCAATAAGTGTAGGGCTACTAAATACACCGTATCCTGCTTGTCCAAAGGACTTCATTAATGCACTGTCATCGAATTCTGCAACAATGTTTGGAGATATATTTTGCTTTTCTAACCATGATGTTAAACGAGTTCTGACAGCAGATTTTTTGCTTTGCATTAGCCATGGGAAGTCGGCTAAACACTGGGGAAACACATTACTACAATTTTTGAATAGTGTTTCAGCAGCAAAAAAAGTAAAACCACTTTCAACTAGCAGATGATTATATGCTTTAACATGACTTCCCAGCTGAAGAGCCTGATCTGTCAATATGCAATCTATCTTGTTTATCGACAAGTCAGCCAGCAAACTATTTTGATCACCTTCTTGGCATATTAACCGAACGCGCTCTTTCATATTTAACACTGGCGATAGTAATTGGTGTGCCAATACTTTGGGTATTACCTCAGTTATCCCCACAGTAAATGTATGCCATTGACCTGGTTGTTTTCTTTTTAATATATGCTTTATTTCATCACCTAATTGAAAAATCTCTTCAGCATAGCTAAATATTAATTGTCCCATTTCTGACAAATAAAGCGTTTTACCTTTACGATCAAACAAGTTAATACCTATTTGATCTTCAAAACCACTAAGCTGACCACTGATCGTTTGTGGTGTTAAATTAAGCCTTAGACTGGCTTTGGTAATGCTGCCTTCGGTTGCAACAACATAAAAATAATAAAGATGATTGTAGTTAAGTGGGCTCAAACCTTAATCGCTCAATTTTTTTCGATGATAACAGTAATAATATTCGAATTTACCTACAACAACAAGTGAGCTATAACTAAAAGCAATCTAGCTAATTATAAATATATTTATTAAATCGACTTTAACGAGCAGTACATAGTATTTGGTGATAACACTAGAAAGGTGAAGCATAATGCAGGTAACTATCCAATCTGCTGGAATTAATCTTAACAGTGATTTTGAAAGACAAATTCGGCGAAAGCTGCAATTTTCATTTTCTCGTATTGAACCTTACATCACCACAATTTCAATTAGCATCAATAGCGTCACCAATATAATAGATCATAGTGATATTCATTGTCGATTAACGTTAGATATTGTGAATCAACCAAGTGTTGTGATTGAAGACACGCAAATGACCCTTGAATGTGTAATAGATCGTGTACTACAAAAAGCGAGTCGTACTGTAGAACGGTTGATTTTTAACGCATGAATGGTTTAGAGGATTATCAATGAAACATACCATTGGCTTATTTCTTACTTTAGTTGCGTTTTGGTTACTCAACTCAGGGCATAATACCGCGCTAATATTATTTCTTGGTCTTTTTTCCATTGCATTGGTTTTATTTATTTCACATCGAATGGATGTGGTTGATCACGAATCCCAACCGTTATATTTGTCACCTAATATATTTGGCTACTATTTCTGGCTCACCAAAAAAGTTATTCAATCAAATATCACCGTGGTAAAACATATTTGGCTTGGTAAAGAAAGTATATCTCCAACACTGAAGAAAATTAAAATCTCTCAAAAAACGGATATGGGAAAGGTTATTTATGCTAATTCCATAACCTTAACGCCAGGAACAGTGGTAATCGACATCAAAGACGATGAAATTATTGTCCATGCCCTACTGTTTAATGATTTTGAAACATTAAACACTGGTGAAATGGATCGCCGAGTAAGTTTGTTGGAGCGCTAATGTTAATTGCTGCAACACTTGCCATTTTTGTCGCCATGATTTTAGCAATCATACGTGGAATTGCAGGGCCAACACTTTATGATCGTATTTTAGCGGTTAATATGTTTTGCACTAAAACGGTATTGCTGATTTCTTTATTAGGCTTTGTTATGGGACGGCCTGAATTTTTGGATATCGCTATTGTCTATGCCCTTATCAGTTTTATTAGTGTCATTGGTGTATTACGTTATTCTGATACTAATCAATTTAAGCATAGCTCAGCCCATGATGAGTTACCAAAAAAGGAGCAATAAATGGATGTTTTTTTATTGGTGAGCAGTAGCTTATGTTTATTTATCGGGAGCTTTCTTTGTATCTCAGGTGGTATCGGTGTTTTGCGATTTCCAGACTTTTATACCCGAATGCACGCAGTTGGTGTTACTGATACCTTGGGCGCCGGTATGATATTAATCGGTCTGATGATACTCAGTTCTAATTTTTTAGTATTTGCCAAGTTAATGATAGTGCTGCTATTAACCTTACTGATTGGTCCTACAACAAGCCATGTATTAGCCAAAGCTGCTTTTCATAATGGCTTGATGCCAGCGCTAAATAATAAACCACTTGAACAGAGTAAAATTAAGGAACCAACTCATCGAAACCTTAATTGATATATTATTACTAACCTTATTGGTGGTGGTGGCTATTGCCATAATTAAAATGAAAGACCTGTTCGCGGTCGTTATGCTTACAGGTATATATGGCTTATTGTCAGCTAGTTTTTTTGTTGCTATGGATGCAGTCGATGTTGCTTTTACTGAAGCTTCTGTTGGCGCGGGTATTTCAACTTTGCTGATGTTGGTAGTCATATCCATGACCGGACGCAGTGAGAAAACAACACGTCATAAACCTTTACCTGCTCTAATAGTTGTCGCTATAACAGGTGGTTTACTGATCTACGGTACGTTAGACATGCCATATTTTGGTTCTGCCGATGCTCCCAGCCACAGCCATATTGCACCTAGGTATATTAATGATTCAATGCTAGAGGTTGGCGTACCAAATATAGTAACGTCCGTATTGGCAAGCTATAGAGCGTTTGATACTTTCGGTGAGGTGATTGTCATCTTTACTGCTGCTATTGGAGTCTTGGCCCTATTATCAGTGACTCGCCGCCCAGAAGATAGTGACAAGTTTTCGTCAATTAATGATTCGATGCATGAACAGCATCTTGTTGTTCGTATCGTCGCTAAAATGTTAATCCCTGTTATTTTGTTATTTGCGCTTTATGTTCAATTTCATGGCGACTTTGGTCCTGGTGGTGGTTTTCAGGCTGGCGTAATTTTCGCTTCAGCTATTATTTTGTATGCCATGTTATTTGGTTTAAACACAGCACGCAAAGTCATTAATCAAACTTTTATCCAGTTAATTGCTGCTACTGGTGTATTGATTTATGGCAGTGTTGGTCTTGCCTCTTTACTCAGTGGAGGGAATTTCTTTGATTACAATGTTTTATCCAGTGACCCCATAGCAGGTCAACATTTGGGTATTCTGATAATCGAATGGGGAGTTGGCTGCACGGTTTCTTCTGTCATGATCATTATTTTTTTCAACTTTGCTGGCCGTAGAGAAATGCAACAAAATAATGGAAGCATACACGATACAAATCAGGATTCACAATAATGGCGATGGGACTTTTTAATAACTGGGTAGTTGTCGTACTCATGATGATCGGACTATACATTGTCATTGCACATGGTAACTTAATTAAAAAAATAGTTGGACTGACTCTTTTCCAAACATCAGTATTCATATTTTATATTAGCATGGCAAAAGTAGATGGTGGCACCGCACCAATCTTAGCTGATGATATCACTTTATATTCCAATCCCTTACCTCATGTTTTAATTCTCACTGCGATTGTAGTTGGCATAGCCACTACCGCTTTGGCTCTGTCTCTTGTAGTTCGTATTAAAGAAGCCTATGGCAGTATTGAAGAAGAAGAAATTCAACGTAAAGACAACCAAACCCCAGAGGTGACAAAGGAAGGAAAAAAATCGTGATTGCCCACCTTCCAATTTTACAAGTGATTATTCCTCTGATGGCGGCACCTGTTTGTTTGCTATTACAACGTGCTCAGCTTGTTTGGCTATTTTCTCTTATCGTCAGTGGATTGGCATTTTTAATCAGCATTTTGTTATTACAACAAGTAATGGCTACCGGGGTAATCAGTTATGAATTAGGGGGCTGGTCAGCACCTTGGGGAATTGAATATAGAATTGATAAACTTAATGCTTTTCTTTTACTAATTATATCAGCAATAAGTACCTTTGTTTTGTTTGCCGCCAACATCAGCATCGAAAAAGAAATACCACAAAACAAACACACACTATTTTATGTTTTATATCTGTTATCACTTACCGGTATGTTGGGTATTGTCGCCACCGGTGATGCATTTAATGTTTTTGTCTTTTTAGAAATATCGTCGCTCTCTGCATATGCTTTAATCGCTATGGGTAAAGATAGACGTGCGCTTTGGGCTTCCTATCAATATCTGATTATGGGCACTATAGGCGCCACTTTTATTCTAATTGGTATTGGTTTAATGTATCAAATGACAGGTACGTTAAACATGGAGGACCTTTCCCAAAGACTACCTGAAGTAGCACAAACACGTACCGTATTTACCGCCTTTGTCTTTGTGATTGTTGGCGTATGTTTGAAGTTGGCGCTATTCCCACTTCATTTATGGTTACCTAATGCATATGCTTATGCGCCTTCTATTGTGACCGCGTTCTTCGCTGCAACAGCAACAAAGGTAGCGATTTATTTACTTATTAGATTTACTTTTTCTGTTTTCGGACTTTCTTTTTCTTTCACTACCATCCCTTTACAATCTTTATTTATGGCACTTGGCCTAGTCGGTATTGTTATCGCTTCAATTTCAGCAATCTATCAAAATAACGTTAAACATCTATTCGCCTATTCGAGCATTGCTCAAATAGGTTATATGATTGTTGGTTTTAGCATTAGTTCAGTGACGGGATTAACGGCAACCTTACTGCACTTGTTTAATCACGCGTTGATGAAAAGCGCTATTTTTCTAGCGTTAGCTGCTGTGATGTACCGACTAGGTAATGTTCAACTGAATAATTTTCACGGTTTAGGACATCAGATGCCACTGACTATGGCTGCAATTGTAATCGGTGGCTTAAGCTTAATTGGTATACCGTTAACTGTTGGCTTTGTTAGCAAATGGTATCTGATTACAGCATTGCTTGAACAGGGCTGGTGGCCTGTCGCCGTGCTTATCCTCATAGGGTCATTATTAGCGGTTATTTATGTTTGGCGAATCGTAGAAGTCGCTTATTTCAAAGCGCCATTAGCCAATATAGTTCCCGTCAAAGAAGCACCGATAAGTTTCCTAGTCCCGATATGGATACTAATAATCGCTAATATTTATTTTGGTATTGATACCCGCTTTAGTGTGCTGGTAGCACAAGAAGCAGCTCAGACTTTGTTTGGATTAACACCGTGAATCTCTCTTTAGAGCTGATGTTGCAACTATCTATTATAGTCCCATTAGTGGCGACCTTAGTTATTATTGCTACTGGACACCATCCTAACCTTCGAGAAGGTGTGACCGTCACAACCTGTTTAATATTGATCTATTTAGTTGTTAATCTATACCAAGGAATCTCTCAAGGAGAGACCATTAGTGTTTTCTGGTGGGAGCTTTTACCTGGTTTAACCGTTAGCTTTGATATTGAGCCGCTAGGCATGTTGTTCGCTTTAGTTGCCAGTTTTCTTTGGCTAGTCACCACTTGTTATGCCATTGGTTATATGCGTAGCCATCAAGAAAAAAATCAAACCCGTTTTTATAGTTGTTTTGCCATTGCTATTGGTGCTGTGATGGGCCTTGCTTTTTCAGCTAACCTGTTTACTTTGTTTATATTTTATGAGGTAATAACCTTATCTACTTACCCTTTAGTTACTCACGCAGGTACCGAAAAAGCCAAAAAGGGTGGCCGAACTTATCTAGGTATTCTACTAAGCACTTCAATCGTATTTTTTCTATTAGCTATCATCAGTACTTGGCTTATTGCTGGTACATTAGATTTTAACCCCGGTGGTATCTTTCCTGAGGGTGTTGATAAATCAATTACAGGCATATTACTTGTACTGTTCATTTTTGGCATAGGTAAAGCCGCAATTATGCCTTTTCATCGCTGGCTACCTGCGGCTATGGTCGCACCTACCCCAGTAAGTGCGCTTTTACATGCGGTAGCAGTAGTAAAAGCAGGTGTTTTCACTATTCTAAAAGTATGTGTCTTTATTTTTGGACTGGATTTACTGTCGATTTTACCTACAACACAGTTTTTACTTTATTTGGCCGGAGCTTCCGTATTACTTGCTTCACTTATAGCTATACGACAAGATAATTTAAAAGCAAGGCTAGCCTATTCCACTGTTAGTCAACTTGGCTACATCACTATTGGCGCACTGTTGGCAACCTCTTCAGGTGTTATTGGTAGCGCCATGCATATTGCCATGCATGCATTTGGTAAAATTACCTTATTTTTTTGTGCGGGTGCTATTTTAGTTACCTTACATAAATCAAAAATAAGCGAAATGCGCGGTATTGGCCGACAAATGCCACTGACAATGTTCGCATTTTTTATTGCTAGTCTCAGTATCATTGGGGTTCCGCCTACAGGAGGAACATGGAGCAAGTGGTTTTTACTGCTAGGGACAATAGAAACCGAGCAATGGCTATTAATGGTAATTTTAATGCTTAGCTCTTTACTTAATATTGCTTATTTATTACCTATCTCCTTTCACGCATTTTTCCCCGTTCTCATGGCGAATAGAGCCACGAATAAAGCGTCAAATACATGTTCTAAAACAGCGACATCTTCTAAAAATAAATTGACAGGATATAAAATAAAAGAAGCCCCCCTTCTTTCATTAATTGCCATTGTTATTACTACTTTAGGTTGCTTAACTTTATTTATTTTTCCGCAAGCTTTATTTGAGTTGGCCACGGCTATTTTGACCAATAAGGATAACTCATGAAAAACCAAAAAAAACACCTATTTGACAATCCTAAAAACATAAAGCATGTTTTATACATTCTTTATGGATGTTGTGCTGTATTGCTAGCTTTGGATTTTATTATCCATCGTCATATTACCCATAGTTGGGAAAATTTATGGGGGTTTTATCCACTTTATGGCTTTGTAGGTTGCGTGATTCTTGTTTTGGTTGCCACTTGGTTACGGACTTTTCTGATGAGAGATGAAGATTACTACGATAAACAAGAGACGAAAAAAACAGGAGATCATTATGTGGATGATTGAAATACCTGCTTTTGTCCCTTTTTTTATCGGAGCCTTAATCACCACCTTAACTCGTGGTACTTTGCGCAGTATTATTATGATTTCTGTACCTATATTCAGTGCATTACATCTTTGGATGATACCTGAAGGTATTCATCTTCAATTGGCTTTTTTTAATTATCAACTTACTCCTTACCGTGTAGATAAGTTAAGCCTAATGTTTGGCTATGTATTTCACATTGCCGCTTTCATTGGTATTATTTACTCATTACACCTTCGCGATACCATGCAACAAGTCTCTGCGATGCTGTATGCAGGCAGCGGTTTAGGTGCTGTTTTTGCAGGTGATTTGTTAACCTTATTTATTTTCTGGGAGTTGTTGGCTTTTACGTCAGTGTTTCTTATTTGGGCTCGTCGAACTCAGCGCTCCTATGTTGCAGGAATGCGCTACCTCATTATTCAAGTACTATCTGGTGTAATTCTGCTTGCTGGAACTCTTTTTTATGCTGCTGAAAACAACACCTTAGCGTTTGGTTATATTGGCTTAGATAGTGTTGCAGGGTGGCTTATTTTTATTGCTTTTGGCATCAAATGTGCATTTCCAATTGTCCATAACTGGTTAACTGATGCCTACCCTGAAGCAACAGTTACCGGAACAGTGTTTCTTAGTGCATTCACAACTAAAGTAGCCGTTTATGCTCTTGCCCGTGCTTACCCTGGTACTGAGTTACTGGTATATATTGGTGCAGCTATGACCTGTTTTCCAATATTTTTTGCCGTCATTGAAAATGATTTACGACGAGTATTAGCCTATAGCTTGATAAACCAAGTAGGGTTTATGGTGGTCGGAATAGGTATTGGTACTGCACTTGCTATCAATGGAGCAGTATCCCATGCCTTTAATGATGTAATTTTTAAAGGTTTATTATTTATGTCTATGGGGTCAGTATTACAGATGACTGGCAAGATCAATGGTTCAGAGCTTGGTGGCTTATATAAAACGATGCCTAAAACGACGATACTCTGCATTGTTGGTGCCGCGTCTATTTCAGCTTTCCCTCTTTTTAGCGGCTTTGTGAGTAAATCAATGGTTATGTCTGCCGCTCTTGAAGAAGGGTTTGACTGGATCTGGTTAATGCTACTCTTTGCCTCGGCAGGGGTATTTCATCATGCAGGGATAAAAATCCCCTACTTTGCTTTCTTCGCCCACGACTCAGGTATTCAAGCAAACGATCCCCCTAAAAATATGTTATTAGCAATGGCTATATCAGCGAGTCTTTGCATTGCAATAGGTATTTACCCGCAAGCATTATATGCATTATTACCGTATGACACAGGTTACAATCCATATGATGCAACCCATGTTTTAGCCCAGACTCAGTTGTTATTTTTTTCAGCACTAGCGTTTGTCTGGCTTAACCTCAAAGGAATGTACCCTCCTGAACTTCGCTCAACCAATTTAGATTTTGATTGGTTTTATCGCCGCGCATTTCCAGGTGTATTAAAAAATATATTTACCTTCATTTGGCAAGTAGACCGTAGATTACGACAAGAGATCAAGCTAAGACTAGCTATGTACTTAACTTATATAGCAGAAAAAAATAACCGAATAAGTGGCTTGCTCTCACGAAATTATCCATCAGGAAATATGGCTATGTGGGTCGCAGTGGTTCTAGCCACCTATTTACTTCTTAGCTTTATTCAATGAAATACAATTTAAAATTGCTAATACCTATTGTTAATAAACACTGATCCCATATAGGGTAAAGCTATTCATTCTCAAACTTGTTGTCTATTTTTACCTATTAGAAATACTCAGCCTTTTTTTGATAACCTTGTTTGATGTGTTCTATCAATAAACGAATTTTTGCTGGCAAATGTCGCGTATAAGAATACACCGCATAAACGCCTAAAGATCGGGGTGAGTAATCAGTTAAAAGCGCAACCAAGGTGCCATTTTGTAAATCTTCATAAACACCGCATCTTGGCACGTAAGCTATTCCATAACCTGCTAATGCAGCTTTTCTTAATGCTTGGGCGTTGTTTGTCGCAAAGTTACCTGAAATACGAATACTTTGCTCCTGACCATCTTGCTCAAAACGCCAATCATGTGAACCTTTTGCTTGGCCGGTATAAGCAAGGCAATTATGGCTTAATAAGTCGTCAATATTATTTGGTTCACCATACTGTTGAATATACTGTGGTGAACAGCAAACTATCCAATGAGAAACAATAAGCGGCTTGGCAATTAACGTAGAGTCTTCCAAATCCCCTGTTCGAATAGCCAGATCTAACCCTTCTTTAACTAAGTCAGCAAACTCATTTTCAAGACGTATATTGACACTAATTTCAGGATGTTGATGACAAAAGTCGGCTACTATTTCAGCTAATAATAACTCCCCAGAAATAGTAGGAACACTAAGCTTTATTTCTCCTGAAATTTTTTCACTGAAATTACTAACCGCACCAATCGCTTCATTCACTTGTTGATTAATGTTTTTTGCATGCCTGTAAAGCGTCTCACCTGCTTCACTTAAGCTAAGTTTACGCGTAGTGCGGTACAACAGTTGCACCGAAAGATCTTTTTCTAATTTAGATATTTTTTTACTTAATGCCGGTGTCGATATACCGGCAATGTTTGCCGCTTTTTTAAATGAGCCAGCTTCAACTACTAACACAAATAAAAAGAGTTCATTAACACCCACCATATTTTACCCCTGAGCTGACAAGAAAAGTTATTACGACGCTTTTAGAAACAATAAATTAATAAATGACGTATATATTAACAATAACATAAACGGTATGTTAGTTATCTTAGAAAAATAGATCAAGTATGTGGTTTATTTTCATATACTAAAACAGTCACCTTCATTTATTAAGGGCGGGTAAATGTCTCAAAAAATTACTAATGCTGATAGAACTCAATCTAATACCATTGAGTGTCTAAATATCTCTGAAAAAAAAGTAGGTCTGTTCGTTACTTGCTTGGTAAATACCATGCGTCCTTCTATAGGTTTTGCTTCAATAACACTGCTTGAACAGGCCGGGTGTACTGTTGAGGTTCCAGAACTCCAATCTTGTTGCGGACAGCCCGCATTCAATTCAGGTGATGATGAAGGAACACGTCAGATTGCCTATCAAACCATTAAACAGTTTGAAAATTTTGATTATGTGGTTCTCCCTTCGGGCTCATGTGCAGCAATGATCAAAAAGAATTTTATCGAAGTCTTTAAAGATCAACCTGAGTGGCTTGTCAGGGCTAAGCATTTGGCCAGTATAACCCATGAATTACTTTCATTTTTGGTTGATGTATGTCACTTTCAGCCCAGTGATATTGAGCTTGATGGCTCATATACTTATCATGATAGTTGCTCAGGATATCGCTCTCTTAATGTTTATGAGCAGCCCCGAAAGATGTTGTCAAAGGTGAAGGGCTTAGACCATAAACCACTGAATAATCATGCCGAATGCTGCGGTTTTGGTGGCACCTTTTGTGTGAAATACTCAGACATTTCAAATGAGATCGTCGCTGAAAAAGTCGAAAATGTTTTAGCTACTGAGGCTGATTATCTGCTCGGTGGTGATATGGGCTGCTTAATGAATATCGCGGGTAAGCTCAACCGAGAAGGCCATAAGGAAATAAAGACATTGCATACCGCTGAGGTTTTGGCTGGTTTAGCGCCACAAATTTTAGGAGGCAAAGATGCAAGCTAATAGGCCTGAAGATTTCTCTGAAAACGTTAGTAAAGCTTTAGCGCAGCCTGATTTAAAAAAAATAATTCGCCGCACAACAGATAAAGCCGAAACAAAGCGTGCTGAAGCGGTTGCTAACTTCCCCGAATTTGAGAATGCACGGTCGCAGGGACAAAAAGTTAAAGATCATACCATTAAGTATATGGATCATTATTTGGCTGAGTTCGAGAAGAATGCTTTGGCTCAAGGTACTGTTGTTCACTGGGCTAGTACTGGTGAAGAAGCGTCGAAGATTGTTTTAGATATCTGTCGTCAACACAACGCCAAAAAAGTCACCCGAAGTAAGTCTATGCTGGGTGAAGAGATAGGCTTAACACATGCTTTTGACAATTCAGAAATGGAACGAATTGAAACGGATTTAGCTGAACATATTATTCAACTTGCTGGCGATCCACCTTCTCATATTGTTTGGCCAGCGATGCACCGCAGTAGAGAAGATGTGGTTAAGCTCTTTCGGGAGTTTCACAAAGACCCAACCTATTCCGAAGAGATTACTGATCTTGTCAGGAGCGCCCGTCGCGACCTTCGTACTAAGTTTTTAACGTCAGATATAGGTATCAGTGGTTCTAACTTCTTGCTGGCTGATAGTGGTTCTTCTTGTACCGTTACCAATGAAGGTAACGCTGAGCTCACCATAACGCCGCCTAAAGTCCATATAGTGACCGCAGGCATTGAAAAGTTAGTGCCTTCAATGGCCCACGCTGTACCTTTGCTACGATTGTTGACCCGTTCAGCAACAGGAGCAGAAATAACACAATATATAACGTTTCATAATGGGCCTAAAAGGCCTAACGATGCAGACGGGCCACAAGAATGCCACATTGTTTTAGTCGATAATGGGCGTACCAAAATGCTTGCTGAGGGCATGGAGGAAATGTTGCGTTGTATCCGCTGTGGCGCATGTATGAATCATTGTGTGGTTTATAAGCATATTGGTGGTCATGCATATGGCTCAGTTTACCCTGGGCCAATGGGCTCTGTTTTAACTCCTCACTTAAACAGCCTTGAGGTGGCAAACAAACAGACCCATGCCTGTACGCTCAATGGTCGTTGTGAAGACGTTTGTCCCGTTAATATTCCACTACCAAAATTATTGCGCTCGCTGCGTGCACAGTCGTGGCAGAAAAAATATGAGCCGTTAACAAACCGTTTTATTGTACAGTCTTTTGCCATGTTAGCTAAAAGGCCTAGGTTATTTCAATTGCTTTCTTCTTGCGGGGTTATCTTCATGAAGGTGTTTAGCCGTAAAGGGTGGATTCAATATATGCCCTTTACTTCAGGCTGGACTCGTAACCGTGATTTGATTGAACCAGAATCTACCACGTTTATGCATCAATATAAAAAAATGAATAAAGCCAAAAGTCGTGGAGCGTAAACAATGAATACACAACGAAATGAACAAAGTAGAGCAAAGATATTTAGTGCCATTAAAGCTGCTGCGCCAACTGCCACAATGGATGTAAAGACCATTCAGGAAGAAGCGCTCGAAATCCTAAAAAAAAGTGAATTCGCACGTCCTAAACTTTTGTCTGAAGATGCCACACAAGCCTTAGTACTTAGAATTGAAGCTGGGTTGGTTATCGGTACTAGCTGTGAAAAACTTTCGACACTTGCTGATTTACCTCACTCGGTGAAGCAATTTTTTAGTAAACATTTTTTACCTCAAGCGCTTAAAGTACAGGATACCGAACAATTACAAAAGTTGAATTGGCAAGGTATTTCTACGGATAGTGATATTCAACAAGATAATACGGTTGGCTTATGCTGGGCAGAATATGGTGTTGCAGAAACGGGGTCGTTTGTTGTTCATTCAAGTGCCGACATGCCAATTTTGCTCAATTTTTTACCCTTGTACCTTATTGCTGTTATTCCAAAATCGAAAATACTTCACTATATGGATGACTATGCCCTTATAGCAAATGAGATTGCTAAGAAGGGTGAGACGCCGCGAAATATGTGTTTAATATCAGGTGTTAGTGGCACAACCGATATCGAAGGAGTGTTAGTTCAGGGTGCTCATGGGCCTGAAATTTTGCATATTATTATTGTCGAAGATCAGTAACAGCAATTTGAAGGTTATAAGAAATTATCTCAAGTAATAAAAGTTGCTTTTTGTTCGCTACACGCCGGCGTTATGCCGGTGGTGCGCCAGCTATGGATGACATGCATTGAGCAGAGTCAATCAACCAAGCGAATGACATTATCGTCAACTATCTATTAAGTCCGACTCGCTCTAAATTTTTTAAGCGTTATTCTTCACCCTTTGTTGATTCTTCAGCACGAGAACATTGGTGTACTTTGTTGCACTAATTGCATTTACCATAAACTCAATACTATTAAGCATCATCGTTCGGGTTCACTAATACCCAGTATCACTCTGCTGACATCCCTTTTCTAATTTTTATGTGTAATCGCCCTACTGACTAACGAGTTATTTATTTCAATTAAAATCAATTAGTTATATTTACGCTGCTTATTAAAGAACGCTTAACTTAAATATGACAAACTTTTTTATGAGTAAAACTAAGTGCAAACACGTAGATAAAATACGTGTATTCGCCGATTTCGCCTACTCCGCAATTCTAATATCTTAGTTGAGGCAACAAGCAATATGACTGTTTTGAAACACTAAGTCATCTAACTCTCAACAAAAAGGTAATAAAATAATGAGAAATATAATTAAATCCGGTTTTATGTTGACAGCATTGGCATCGGCACCCTCTTTTGCTGGATATACGATCGATTTAACCGATCAAGATACAATTACTTTCGGCGGTTTCATCAAAGCCGACGTGCGTAGCATAAGCGGTGATGTTAGTTCACCAGCAACAAATAATGATTACTGGATCGGTGCCGCCGCCGTTACTGATAATATTTCAACAACCAAGTTTACAGCAAATGAAACTCGCTTCAATGCCAAATATGTTCATGGTGATGTTACAGGTTTTATTGAAATGGATTTTTATGGTGGTGGTGGCAACCAAATTATTTCGAACTCATCAAACCCAAGATTACGTCACGCTTTCATCAAATATAAAAATATCACTGTGGGTCAAACATGGACCACCTTTATGAATACCAGTGCTATAGCTGAATCTGCTGATTTCGGTGGCCCTTTAGTTGCCGAGTCATTCATCAGACAAGGTCAAATTCGTTATACAAATGGCGGCTTACAAGTATCTTTAGAAAACCCTTTTTCAGACAAAGGTGATAGCACCCAAGATTCAATACCAGATTTTATTGCTAAATACACCTTTAAAGGTGACTGGGGTAATGTTTCAGTTTCAGGTCTAGCACGTCAATTAAATACTGTTGGTGGTGATACAGAGTCTGCTGTTGGCTTTGGTATTGCTGGTCGTATTAAAACTGTCGGCAAAGATGACTTCCGTTTCCAAGTGCATGGTGGCAAGACTGGCCGCTATGTTAGCGTAGTTACCGCGCGAGATTTAGTCGGTGAAGAAGCAGAAGAATCAACATCATTCATGGCTGCTTACCGTCATTTTTGGACTGACGATATGCGTTCAACTGTATATTACGGCAGCACTGATACTGACTTAGGTGATGTTAAAAATAACCATGTAGCGATTAACTTATTCAAAAACTACACTAAGCAACTTTCTTTTGGTATTGAAGTAGGCAATTTTGAAATGGCGAAAGTCAATAAAGATTCAAACTACTTACAATTCACAGCTAAATACGTTCTTTAACTTTTTATTATGACAATTTCATTAATTAAGTGAATCTATTTTAACCAATAGAAATGAACACATAGTTAGTGAAATTGGTATTAAACACTTCCGGAGAAAGACAATGAAAAAATTTCCTTTATTATTATTAAGTACTTTAATTGCAGGTAGCTTCTCAAGTGCTGCCATGGCTGAAAAGAAAATGCTGATAAAGACGCCTATTTATTATAACTCGGTTTTACCAAGCTTAGGTTCAACCATTAAATATGTGTCAGACAATATTCAAACATTAAGTGGCAACACTTTGAAAATGAAAATTTACGAGCCAAACAAGCTAGTTAACCCGAAAGAAATTCTTGATGCTGTATCTACTGGCAAGGTACAAGCGGGCTATGCAACTGCCGGTAACTGGGGCGGAAAAATCCCCGCTGCCCGTCTATTTTCAGCAGTACCATTTGGCCCAGAAGCACCTGAATATCTAGCTTGGTTCTATCACGGTAACGGCAATAAGCTGCATCAAGAGCTATATGATGACAACAATCTAAATGTAAAAGTGCAAGTTTGTGGTGTTTTAGCCCCTGAAACTTCAGGCTGGTTTAAAAATGAAATTAATAGTCCTGAAGACTTAGACGGCCTAAAAATGCGTTTCTTCGGTTTAGGTGCCTTAGTGATGGAAAAATTGGGTGTTAGCACTGTTGGTTTACCTGGTGGCGAAATATTCCCTGCTATTGAAAAAGGTGTTATTGATGCAACTGAATTTTCAATGCCGGTAGTTGATAAACGTATCGGTTTGAAAAAACTTCTAAAATATAACTACTTCCCTGGTTGGCATCAACAAGCCACGATAATGGAATTGATTATCAACAAAGATACATGGAAGAAAATGAGTGACCGTCAACAGTCAGTTATTGAGCACTTATGTAAATCAGCGACCTTAGAATCTATTGCACTGGGTGAAGCCATTCAAGCACCTGTTATGAAAGAGAATGTTGAAAATGGTGTCATAAACAAATATTGGTCACCTGAAATGTTAACGACTTTTAAAGACAAATGGGATGAAGTTGTTATTGAACAATCGGCAGAAGATCCAGCCTTTAAGAAAATACATGATGACTTAGCCAAGTTCCGTAAAACTTACAACTTATGGGAATCAAACGCTTTCTTACCTCGTCCAAAACCTAGCCTTTAGATTAAACGCTTACTTACGTGCAATAAATTCCCAATATTTGCACAGCCTAGAACCTTAGGGTTCTAGGTTTTTTTATTGAATTAGGAGAATCTTATGACTGATTCATTTTCCAACCCTACCAGCTCTGTCGCACAATTAATGCTAAAAACAGCCGACACTTTTGAGTCAATTATTCTTAAAGTATCTGCTGTTTGCTGTTGGTCTTCAGCGTTATTAATTGCTGTCATTATTTGTAATGTAACCATGCGTTACGGCTTTAACAATGGACTTATTTTATTTGAAGAAATTCAATGGCATTTATATGCCATCGGTATCATGTTCGGTTTATCGTATGCCGAAATTACTAACTCTCAAGTAAGAGTCGACGTTGTTGCCTCAATGTTAAAACCAAAAACAGTACTTAAATGGGAAGTATTTGGCGCAATCGTTTTTGTCTTTCCAACCATTTTTGTCATTTTATTTAATAGTTTCGATTATGTCGCAAATTCATACATGCTCGGCGAAAGTTCATCTTCACCATTAGGTATGCCATTTCGGTGGGCAATTAAAGCTGCTATTCCGGCAAGCTTCATTCTGTTAGCTATGGCAGTGCTCGCACGCATGTTCCGCAATATTATTACCATTACTCAAAAGGAGGCATGATCATGGAAATTAATGAAATTCTAGTCATCAGCATGTTTTTAACCTTCATTGTCTTTTTATTTACTGGTATTCCAATCGCCTATGTTTTAGCGGGTGTTGGTATTATATTTGGTGGTATAGGCTATCTGTCAGATATGCATTTGGACACGTTTACTGGCCTTGATCTAAATGTATTAGGTTTAGTCGTTTCTCGAATATTTTCCTTAATGGAGAACTGGGTACTAGTTGCCTTGCCCATGTTTATTTTTATGGGCTTAATGCTTGATAAATCAGGCGTTGCTGAACGTATGATGATGGCAATGCAAGAGCTATTTGGGCGCGTTCGTGGTGGTTTAGGTATTACTGTAACCTTAATTGGCATTATTTTAGCAGCTTCTACCGGCATTATCGGTGCGTCGGTAGTGTTACTTGGTTTGCTATCTATTCCTGCGATGATGAAACAAAATTATTCGAAAACTTTTGCTACAGGCATAGTATGTAGCGCAGGTTGTTTAGGTATTTTAATACCACCAAGCATTATGTTAGTGATCATGGCAGATCAATTAGCATTGTCAGTAGGTGATTTATTTACCGCTGCAGTATTTCCTGGATTAATGCTAGGCGTGGTTTATCTCGCATATATTTTAGGTTTGTCTTTTTTCAAACCCGAAGTAGCCCCTGCACCAGAAAACCGTCGACCGCTAAATTTCAAAGTATTAAAAGAAGTTTTTCGGGCTATTTTACCGCCAGTAACCCTTATTATTGCTGTGTTAGGCTCTATCTTTGCGGGTATTGCTACGCCTACTGAAGCAAGTGGTGTTGGCGCTTTAGGGGCAACAATTTTAGCCGCAACGAATAAAAAACTAAACCTCAAGGTTTTTCATGAAGTGTTGATGTCGTCTTATAAAACCACGGCTTACATTTTTGCCATTTTCATTGGTGCAACGGTTTTCTCGTTAGTTTTACGCGAGCTAGGTGGCGATGAGTTTATTTCAAGTATGTTAACGGGCTTACCATTTGGTCCCTATGGCGTTTTATTTGTTATTCTACTTATCGTGTTTTTATTAGGGTTCTTATTAGACTGGATAGAAATCACCTTAATTGTATTACCGTTATTGGCACCAGTAGTGAGTATGCTAGATTTTGGCATAGGCAGTGTAAACGGATTAGATCAACCGGTATTAGTGTGGTTTGTTATGCTCATTGCAGTGACTTTACAAACGTCATTTCTCACGCCTCCGGTCGGCTTTGCCTTGTTTTATTTGAAAGGTGTTTGTCCACCTGAAATCAAACTAACCGATATATATAAAGGCGTTGTCCCTTTCATAATATTACAATTAATGGGTCTAGGAGTATTGATCATGTACCCTGAAGTTGCCTTGTGGTTACCGTCGATGGTTTATGGGAAGTAACTAAAGGTGGTCGTTAATTAATAAGAAAGAACAAGAGTATCGTTAAGATGCTCTTGTTCTTTAGTTAATAATATCGCCGTTATTGCCATTAACGTAAAGCTACCAAACCCAAACGATTAAGTGAATTACTTTAAATTTTGTATCAGTAGCTCAGTCGAAACATTAATCAAATAATTAAAATGGAATAAAAAAAAGAGAAGAACTATATTGTACAGTGTAGTCACAGTTTACTTTCTAAAAAAATGATCATGACATGAGTAATAATCAATTATATATCACTGTATTTTACGATGGAGCCTGTCCTAGGTGTATAAAAGATAGACGCTTCTATGAACGCCTTGCTGGCCAAAGTGGCAAGCACGTTAAGTGGTTAGACATCACAGGTCAAGATGAGCATTTAAAAAGTTTAGGCATCGACCCTCTCAAGGCTATTTCTGAACTTCACCTTCAACTTTCAAATGGTATGATTTTATCTGAATTAGATGCATATATCGTTTTAATGGAACGTGTATGGTTGTTAAAATGCGTAGCTTGGTTGATATCTCTACCTGTAATCCGTCCCTACTTATCAAAGCTTTACCATAAAAAAGTGCAAAAGCGATTGAAAGCAACAGGACGAATATGATCTCACTATTATGACTACTCAATAAATTCTGTTGTGTTTATCAATTACAAGATTCTAGAGTAATATAACGCTAAATTTTTGCCTCAAAGTGATCCTAAATATCTAGATAAAATTCACATCTAAAGTAGTAACAATGATACGAAAGCTGACATTCTCTAATTTTATGGTAGGCAATTTATGGGTAAATGTTCGAAATGTACTGTTCATTACTGCGCATCAAGCTATTATTTCACATGCCTATCCAAATAACTCAGGACTGAATATTTATAAATTATACCGATGAGCTAACCACTACGATTTCTCAATCAAATTTTGATTACAATTTGGCGTCAGTACAATTTATAAACACGTCGGTATCCATCAATTAGGTAGATTTTATTAAAATTATGCTCTAATTTTAAAGAATCATAGGCTCCCCGATATGAATCAACGTCGGCCATGCAATAAGTATTAAAGAGTGCCAGCCAATATTCATCTACATCACCATTGGCATTGCATTTTTGATTCTTGATGATGATCCTGTTTTCTAACAGGAATTGGGTGTTTTCCTGAATGTTTGTCGAAGCAAATTTAGTGGCTATTGACTGAACCACTTTTTTCTTTGGCGGGTGTTGACACTTATATAAATTGATTGATACCACATAACCTAAAATATCTATCACTGCCTCATGTGTCTTGGTCGCAATCATGTTGAGAATTATTCGGGTCAGTTCTTTTTTAAATTCATTGATCCCCTTAATTGGGCTCGGAATAACAAGATGAATCCATCGATTTTTGGGAATTAGGTTGCCTATTTCTTCATTTAACTGTTCGACGATATTTGAGATTGGCACATCATCTGCCAACCTTGAGCGCCGTTTTCCGTTTTCATTGATGTGCTCAACCAGTTTGGTAACTTCTACGGCAATTCTCCGGTTATTTAGTAGTAAATAACCGTCTGGCGGGTCTTCGCCATCGATATATTTACCACCGAATTTAAACGCTAGGGCCGCAAGAACATATTCTTCATCTGGTCTCATGATGTATCCTAAAAGCATATCCGTACATTATGTAGAAAGTACTGCAATGGATATTTTAACTGTTAACTAGTCTTTTATTCATGTGTATGAATTTCAAATACTTAGCTCCCATAATGGCATGCTTTCGTGCTCAAATTAGGTCAATAGCTGGACTAACAACTCACGTGTTAATATACAAAACTAATCAATTCATATTGTTAGTATAGGATATTGGGGCGTTTTTTTCGTGTAGTGCTTCTCTGCTTGGTTGGTAATAGTGGACAATGCCACTCTGGCTACCCCTTCGCCACCCTTTCTTATTAGGTATTGCTGGATTTAGGAGAACCAAATATGAGGGCACGTTAAATAGGTTAGCACATGGACAATATAGTCATTAGCAACAGTAAATCATGAAAGAATTTTTCAGCCGCTTTGTGCTCAAAGTTACCATGATAGGGCATTTAACCTAATATCTTCATTTAGCGAGTAGAAGACCTAAAGAGCAAGCTATAGCTAATTACTATATAGCACACAAGACCATTCAACAAAGGGATACTCTATCGATCTAAACCATAATCAATAGCATAACGCATCAGGCCAACGGTTGAATCAATCCCCAGTTTTTGTTTTATATTACGTTTATGGGTTTCAACGGTGCGAACACTAACATTTATTTCTTGAGCAATGCGCTTATTACTAAGACCTTGAGAAATAAGTCTTAAAACTAGCTGTTCACGCCTGGTAACGATGCCCCGCTGTTCACCCGCAAGTTCTTTTGACAGTATTTCAGTAACCTCTGAGCTGAAGTAATGTTTGCCTGAAATAACTTTTTTAATTGCTTCGATTAATTCTTTACCGGGCACATCTTTTAAAATATAACCATCGGCACCATGTCGCATCGCACCTAAAATGTATTCTTTATTGTCATGCATACTGAGCATAAGTACTTTACAGTCAATATCTTGCTCTTTAATTAATTCAAGCACGTACATGCCATCCATCTCAGGCATGTTAATATCCATTAAGACAATATCAAATTCAAGACTCTTAATCAGCTCAAGCGCTTGTTTACCATTTTCAGCTTCACCAACAACCTCTATGCTGTCGTCAAGACTTAAGCGATGTTTCAGCCCTTCTCTAAAAAGTGGATGATCATCAACTAATAACACTTTAATCATACTTTTCCCCTTCATTTAAGTTTTCACTCGCATGACTTGCATTATAACGCAGTTGCGATTGTGGTATACGAGCTAGTACTGTGGTGCCGTTATCATCTGAATTAACCGTTAAGTTACCTTGATAAAAGTATAACCTCTCCTTAATGTTGCGTAGACCAATTCCTTGATGAGCTTTAGTTTTTTTATCGCTGACCTTATCATAACGTTGGTAATCAAAACCTTGACCATTATCAATGATCTCTAGTACCAGCCAGCCAGGAGTCAGTTTTAAGATGAGTGTAACCGTTGAGGCATTGGCATGCCGTTCAATATTGGTTAACGACTCTTGGGCAATTCGGTATAAGGCGGTTTTCACTTCCGTTGACAACACGTTTCTAATAGATAAACGCTCTACTTTAACATCAATGCCAGTTCGCTGAGAAAAATCTCTTCCTAGCTCTTCTAATGCTGCGCCCAAGCCGTAATCTTCGAGTAGCCCAGGATGAAGTTGGTGTGAAATGGCGCGAATGTCACCCATTATTTTACAAATAAGCTCCATGGACCGATCCATTTCCTTACTGGCATTATCATTATTTTGTTGTTTTAATTGCGCTGTTTCTAAGGAAAATTTTGCTGCTGCAATAGTTTGACTAATACCGTCGTGTAATTCTCGAGAAACGCGTTTACATTCTTCTTCTTGGGTCTGAAAAATACGCTCGTTTAGCTCTCTTAATTTACGGTTAGCCAGTTTCTTTTCACTAAAACGAATAAACTGTCCTGAAACAAAAATAGCAATAACGGCGAACACCCCAATGATAAGTGTCATTATTGAAGTATTACGAATATGTTCACCAATAGAAGCATTTAGCAGTGCAATCTCCTGATCAATATCGTCAATATAAACGCCTGTGCCAATCATCCACTGCCAGTCATCCAGCGTTCGTGAATAGCCAATTTTTTTAGCTACCTTTCCATCTTTAGAAGGTTGATTAAAAACGTAATTGAGATAACCTCCTCCTCCTTTTGCTTGTTCAAGCAAGCCTTGAATAAGTTTGGTGCCATTTCTGTCTTCAAGATCGAGCCAGTTTTTACCAATACGCCATTCTTGCCCAGGAACAACTAGCGCAGTGCCATCGAAATCATATGCGAAAAAATAACCGTCTTTACCAAAGCGCATATTCGCTAATGTTTGTTTTACTAATGTTTGTGCTTCTTGCACATTTAGGTTTTTATTTTTATAAATGTGCTCTGTGGCACCTTCAGCAATAGCGACATAGTTACGTAATTCTTCTTTGCGATGCTTAATGACACTTTGGCGATATTCCTGAACGGTTTGCTCCGAAAGTGATTGATATTGCACCTGCGTAACAAAAAGGACAGCTGAAAGTGCTAACACCAATGGAATGATGGTAACTAACTGTAATTTTAAATTTAAATTCACTTATGCCCCTATTACTTTTTACTTATTTATCGTGCTAAATCGCAACTTTCTCTGTTGTTGCTTTATCCACTAAATAAATAATCGACTGGTAATCAATACCTGAATGATGGGATAAACCTATTTCACAGGTTCTACTATTACTATAGCCAGAATTACAATTCTTGGGCACCTGAGATTTTAATGGTGCCAGTGCATTTTCATTTAACTCTGGCGTAGTAAAGCCCTTGTCACCTGCAAAGCCGCAGCATTGAATATCTTCAGGGATAATAACTTGTGAACTACAACGCTCTGCAAGCTGCTGCATTTTTGTTGCTAATCCCATTGTTCTGCTCGAACAAGTAACATGCAGCATGACGGTTTCATCTAGAGGTGAAAAATCTAAATAATTAACCAACACATCTTCTATAAATCCTACGGGTTCATAAATTGATAAACCACTGACTTTTTCTTTATTTTCTAATAACATTGATTTGCACGGGCTAGTATCAATTAAAATAGGATATTTACCTTGCTCACTTAATTCTCTTAGCTTATTTAGTAAAGAGTTACTCTTCTGGTTTGCTTGTGAAAACATACCTTTACTATTAAATGGCATACCACAACATTCACCCGTAAAGTCTGGGCTTATCACATCAAACCCCGCTTTTTCAATTAAAGAAAAAGTGACTTGAGTTAGCGAACGCTGGTCTGTCGCTGTTATTGACTGTCCCATACTACGGCTTGCACAGCTTGGGATATACACCACTTTCGGGCGGGTAGTTAGTTCATTATTGTCAGTACTTTTAGGCTGATAGTTAGCTTTTTGAGGTAAATATTTACTCCATAAAGGTATTTTATTAAAAGAGAGCTTTCTAATTGTGCCAGTCAGCCCACCCATCGCTTTACTACCAATAAGTCGATGACTAATACCTGCCACAGCAAGCGATATCCGAGTCACTTTTTCAACGGTAGAAAAATTATTTGCTAAAACCTTAGAAGCACCTTGATAACTGCTATTGTTGCTATGACGTAAATCACGAATAAGATCGCCAGTATTAATACCAACAGGACATCGCTCAGCACATAACCCCGTTGCTGCACAGGTATCAATACCTAAATAGCTAAACTCTTTTTCAAGCTGTGCCAACAACTTAGGATTTTCATTTGTATCTTTCAGGCGGCTGATCTCTCGATAAGTACTGATACGCTGACGCGGGGTAAAACTCAAACCATTAGAAGGACATACCGGCTCACAAAATCCACATTCGATACATTTATCAATAATAGGATCAGCAGGAGGAAGTGCCTTTAAATTTTTAATATGCGCATTAACATCGTCATTGATGATAACACCCGGATTAAGCAAATTTTGGGGATCAAACAATTGCTTTATTTGCTGCATTAACGCCAGCCCTTGCTTACCCCACTCTAACTCAATAAAGGGTGCCATATTACGCCCTGTACCATGTTCAGCTTTTAATGAGCCTTGATAATCGACCGCGACTAACTGACAAACATCATCCATAAATGCTTGATAACGGTTTACTTCAGCTTGTGTTCCAAAATTTTGCGTAAAAACAAAATGAAGATTTCCTTCCAGCGCATGTCCAAAAATTATTGCCTCATCATAATGATATTTATCAAACAGCTTTTGCAGATCAGAAACTGCATCGGCGAGTCGCTCAACCGGAAAGGCAACATCTTCAATTATAACGGTAGTGCCGTTTTCACGTACTGCGCCAACAGCCGGGAATGTCCCCTTTCTTATAGCCCAAAGCTGCGAGTATTCGCTAGCAACATCAGTAAATTCAATTACATTGGTCTGTTCAAACTCTGCTAGTAATACTTCAAGTTCAATGATCTGTTGACCTAACAATTCAGCATTAGCGGCGCGAGTTTCAATCAATAATGCCGCAACATTATTATCTAGTGTTTTAATAAAGTCAGGTAAGCCATCCATATCGCTAACCGACGCTAAAGCGCGTCGGTCCATTAGCTCAACGGCTGATACATTGGCATTAGCCAGCGCAGATACAGCATGACAAGTAGTTTGTATATCAGGAAAGAATACTAACGATGATGCGCGATATTTATGTTCAATAACCGTGTTATAGGTAAGAGAAGAAATAAAGCCTAATGTGCCTTCAGAGCCAATCATTAGATGGGCAAGAATGTCGATTGGATCTTCAAAGTCGATTAATGAGTTTATCGCATAACCTGTAGTATTTTTTAGTCTGTATTTATGGCTAATTAGTTGATGTAACTCTTTATCATCACACGTTTTCAATGCCAGTGCTTTTAAGTTTTCTAGCAAAGTAACATGTGTATTTTTAAACGCTGTAATACTTTCTTCATTACCTGTATCAAGCACAGAGCCATCATGTAAAACCACGCGAATACACTCTAAAGTATGGTAACTGTTTTGGGCAATACCACAGCACATACCACTAGCATTATTTGCGGCAATACCCGCAATTTTACAAGTATTAATTGAAGCAGGATCTGGTCCTATTTTTCGACCATAAGGTAATAAGTATTTGTTAGCATCGGCGCCAATAACGCCAGGGCCTAATTTAATTTTAAGGCCTAAATCTACAATCTCATGAGCACGCCAACTCGTTGTCAACATGATTAAAATAGAGTCTGATTGTGCTTGCCCTGAAAGGCTTGTACCCGCAGCTCTAAAAGTAACCGGCAATTTAAACAGCGCTGCCTCTCTTAAAACTTTTACTACTTCACTTTCATTATCAAGAATTAAGACTAACTGTGGCACTAAACGATAAAAACTTGCATCTACACCATAGGCAAGTCGTTTAGCGTAATTACTTATTATTCGTTCTTTAGGTAGAAATTTATCTAATTGCTTGGAAAAATCATGATATTGCGGTGATAACATTACAAACTCTCTTATTAACTATTTTAAAGTAGCACATTTAGATTAAATAAAATCACTTAGACAGTTCTTGTTGACGTGTTTAATAACCGATTAAATAAGGGGCTTAAAACTCTAACCTAAGTACTTTCATACTACACATCACACAAGTCTGACAGAAAACGTTTGTATTTATAGTAATGAAGTGAAGAAATAAGTAAATAATAACTAGAGTTAAAACTATCCTGTCAAATTAAATATATTTTAAAAATATAACTTCTTATACCAATTGAATTAATGAATGCACCACTTAGCGAGAATTAAAAGGCCTAGAGGCAAGGCATTGATTGAAGAGAATGGTATTCCCTTGTCAAAATCAATAACGCCGCATGTAAGCCTTTTTAACTCGCCCTTTGGGAGTTTCGTAGCAAACTGATAACATCACAAAATGAATGAAATATAGAGTAACTATGTTTAACTCATTTTGTTTGTTCTAAGCTCGCTACGTAACTCTAAGTTGGTCGATTCATTATTTTTCAATTGGTATTATATGTATAAGACACAATCTAATTCATTACATTATCAATAATATTAAATGAAGGATAAATGCGATATAGGTACTTACACGTATTTTCTCTACGTGTTTACACTTAGTTTTAGCGGATTTTGATTGTTAATGAATGAATAAATATGATAACAAAACCATATTTATTCATTATCGAAAGAAAGTATTTAATCTCAGTTCAGCGTAAGCACAGCGTATTTTTAAACAGGAGGTCAGCCCAAATTCACTAGGTGATAGCTTAATGCGTAGCTTCTGTTTTTTTAGACAATAAGCCCACCTTTATGTGCTTTCAAATCGTTTTAGTCAAAAAACCTGATCGCTAGGTGGTCTAATAGTGCTACTTTCATCCAGTTTTGAGGTTAAATAACTTATTTATGCTCGCTAGATAACAACAAAAGGTGTTTGAGTTTATCGCTCCTGCTGTCTAACTATAAATCAAGTAATAAAAAGCCTTTATTTACCTAAGGTGACTTTACATTAGAAAAATAGTGACAACTGTAAAGTGTCACTATTGAGGCTTTATTCAGTACTGCATGCCTTACGATTAAAAGCCCTGTAAAACAATTTTTCCGATTGATTTTCCTGACTCAAGCTCTCCATGGGCTGCTTTTAAATTGTTAGCATTAATAGTACCTAAGTTTTTACCTACTGTAGTTTGGATGTAACCTTGATCAATCAAATCAGCCACTTCATTTAGTATCTGATGCTGTTGACTAATATCTGTTGTATTAAACATTGAGCGGGTAAACATGAATTCCCAGTGCAGTGACAAACTTTTTTGTTTAAGTTTACTGATATCAACTGATTTAGGATCATCAATTAAGGCTATTTTTCCCATTGGAGCTAGCAGCTCAATATAACTATCTAGATATGAATCTGTATGAGTTAAGCTAGCAACGTGTGTTACTTGTCCAATATTTAATTGTTCGATTTGAGCAACTAATGGTTTGGTGTGATCAACTACATAATCAGCACCCAATTTTTTCACCCAACTCGCTGAACTGTCGCGGGACGCCGTAGCAATAACGATTGAATCTGTTAATACACTCGCCAATTGCACTAAAATTGAGCCAACACCACCTGCTGCACCAACAATTAAAATTACATCATTTGACTGTTCTTTCGAGTTAGGATGCTGTTGTTTTATTGCCAAACGCTCAAACAATAACTCCCAAGCAGTAATTGCTGTTAGTGGTAATGCAGCGGCTTCACTATCAGACAAACTCTTAGGTTTATTGCCGACAATACGTTCATCAACTAACTGGTATTCAGCATTACTTCCTTGGCGATTTAAGTCTCCTGCGTAGAACACCATATCACCTGGTTTAAAGTTGGTCACTGATTCGCCTATTGCGACCACTTCACCGACTGCATCCCAACCGAGTACTTTATATTTATCACCTTCTGGTGCAACATTTTTACGAATTTTACAATCAACGGGATTAACCGCAATTGAGCTAACTCGTACTAATAAGTCAAATCCTGAAGCTATGGGTTGCGCTAGTTCAATATCGATTAATGATGCAGGGTCGCTGATAGGTAATGATTGTGTGTAGCCAATTGCTTTCATGTTTATTCTCCAGTGTTTTTAAAATGAGGTATACCCGTTCCACTTGAGAATAATAATAGAGCTTGATTACCCATAAATAAACAGCATAATCATTGAATCTTTATCAAATAAATTTTGACAATCATGTTAATAGAAGATCTTAATGTTATTTTAAAAGTCGCTGAATTTCGCAGTATTACCGCAGCGGCAGAAAGTTTAGATATGCATACAGCCACAGCCAGTGCGGCAATTAAACGCGTTGAACGTGCGCTTGGAGTTGAGTTATTTATACGAACAACTCGACGTTTAAGACTTTCAGTTGCGGGAGAAAGGTACATTCCCAATTGCGAACAAGCGTTGCAAATGCTCAATCTAGCTCAACAAAATGTTAAAGATGATTTAGATATTATTGATGGTGAGTTAAGAATTTCAGCATCATCAGATTTAGGTCGAAATTTGATTTTGCCTTGGCTTGATGAATTTATGAAAACGCATACTGGCGTTAGTGTTAAACTGCATATAAGTGATAGTAATATTGATTTCTATCGAGACCCAGTTGATATTGCTTTACGTTATGGTTCACCAAGTGATGCCAATCTTTATGGCTTCAAGATTTGTAATGTGCCACGAGTGATTTGTGCAACACCTGAATATCTACAGAGCTTTGGTTTACCTAAACACCCTAACGATTTGACTATCCACAACGGCCTTCTTTATCAGCTACACGACATTATTCATGATGTATGGGAGTTCACCCATAAAGAAGAGGTAATTAAAGTAAAAATGCAAAGTAACCGCGCTTCAAACGATGCTGAGCTAGTAAGGCGTTGGTGCGTAAACGGCAAAGGAATTGCGATGAAATCTAGTTTAGACATGTCACATGATTTACTGAGTAAGCAAGTTATTCCCCTACTCCCTAAATATCCTCCTAAATCGACAGAACTATGGCTTATCTGCCCAAGTAGGCAGACAATAACTCCGGCAGTTCGATTGCTTAGAGAACATTTAAAAATAAAATGTGCTGATGTATTTACCCAACTTATTGATAAAGGCATATTGGCTAAAGCTGATATTGAATAGCTTCTATTTATAAAGCGTTTCTAAATCAGCCCTGTTGGGATGACGGCAAAGAATTATTACCAGAAGAGTTAGCACAAGTCACTTATCCCTTTAAAATATTAGGAAACAAATTAATTGTTAGTCGTATTTTGTATGAGATCGAAGGTATAATCCATATATCCAATTATTCTATGTAAATTAAACTATGAACGAAAATAACAATACACTTAAAAGCTTTTTAGCTCAGGTTAAACCAACCCAAATGTTATGGGCATTACAGGACAAAGCAAGTGAAGATTGGGTGGTACTCGATTCTATTGCCTATGAAAATACTGACGTTATGCCTCTTTGGTCAAGTACTGAATTAGCCCAACAACATTGTATTGATGAATGGGAAAACTATACCCCTTGTGAAATTTCTTTATCAGACTGGCTCGAATTTTGGCTTGAAGACTTGAATGAAGATGGTGTAATTATTGGCGTGAATTGGCAAGGTGATGATGAATACCTAGAAATGGAACTTGCTGATTTTACCCAAGCATTAGCAACAATTGAGTCTATGAAATAAAACGTATCGCTTGATTTATCGGTATCCGTTATGGTGGCTGTCATTTGATACTATGTTTTGTGTCCCATGATCTTTTATTATTGGGTCTAAATTATGTATATCCATTATTTATGCTCACCTGAACGCCTTACCATAATCATCTCTGCCTTTTCAAAACATATTTAGACGAATCGCCTAGCAAACCATTGAAGCATTAGGCAGCAGTAACACAAAAATAATTTTAGTGGATATAGGCTAATACCGCCGACAATATATCAAAAACATACAAAACTTAGGTGTAACAACATTAGTGCCAAAAATCGATACGTCAGGCGCTGAAAATAAAGGTACCCTTAACAAGTTACTGTTTAGATATAAGCAATTTTTGGCGTTTAAAAGTTTGTAGTATAGATATACCCGTTACCATTTAAGATGCAGGTTTCAGAGTGCTTGAGCACTTTGAATGATAACGGGTATATATTCAAAATATCTGCTTCGCTACGCGAAGCCAGATAATGATCTGAAATAAAACCTCAATAGCGATAGGTTGCAATAATTAGCTTTCACACAGCTTGGCACTAAGCGGACGTACACTGCTGAATAAAATCACTCACCTTTGCCACGCTTAAATGAGCTTACAACAGCAGTATTTAAAATATTATTAAATATCCTAAACAAAAAATCCTCTGTTATACCCCTGTAGGGGGATTATCAATTCTCATAATTGAAATACTATGAACATTCAAAATCAATATGATTTTTCGCTGATGAGGATTTAGTTATGAATGTACCTAATGAAAAAAGTAGCAATGAAATACCTAAGGCAGACATTGAAACTCTAAATAAAGATAAATTTTTTAAAGAAGATAGACCACTTAATAAAAGTTATCCCAATCAGTTAGAGTCAAATAATCATTATGTCTTGGGATATAATTAAGGTTTAAGCATGAATACAAAAAATAACGAATTACCGATGTTTTCACTTAAAAATAAAGTTGCTGTGATTACAGGCGGCGCTTCGGGTATTGGTTTAGCAATGGCAAAAAGATTTATAAAATCTGGAGCAAGTGTTGTCATTGCTGACTTATCAGATAAAAATAATGAAGCTGAACCTATTGGCGCCAAATTTTACAAGGTTGATGTATCTGATGAAAATAGTGTCATAAGCCTTTTAAAATATACATATGAGAAGTTAGGTCCAATAGATATTATCGCCAATAACGCTGGAGTTTGCCCTGAATTTAGAAGTTTGAATGAGGCAACACAACAAGATTACGAATTAGCCTTTAAGGTAAATACCCTTGGTGTTGCTTTTGGATTAAAACATGGTCCTAAATATATGAATGATGGTGGAAGTATTATTAATACCTCATCTTTATCAGGAAAAATGGGCGTTTTTGGTCTAGGGGCATATTGTACTTCTAAGTTTTCTGTTGTTGGTTTAACGCAAACGGCAGCAGTAGAATTGGGAGAGAGAAATATTCGTGTGAATGCTATTTGTCCTGCATCAGTTAATACTCCTATGGCACATGATAACGATCAAAGCCAATTAGCAATGGAAAAAATCATGATCCCGCTTGGAAGGATTGCAGAGCCAGAAGAAATTGCGTCATTAGCGCATTTTTTAGCCGCTGATGATTGTGCATTTATTAATGGTCAGGCGATTAATGTCTGTGGCGGCATGACCGCAGGTATTGGTCCCAAATTATGGGAAAAGTTAGCGGGTACAACGGGGGATTTATAAACCTTTTTATGACATGCTAGCCTAGTTATCTATTAACTAGGCTTTAGATATACAGCCCAATAACACTTGGGCTAAATCATTCAGAATTAACACTAACTACTTTATTCACCATATACCTCTACGGAGAGGTTAACTTCTCTATACCTGCATAGGTAACTCCCGCAGACCAACCACCGTCAACCTTTATATCAATGCCGGTAATATATTTAGATGCGTCAGATAGTAAGAAATGATACGCCCCAAGTATATCATCGACCAGTGCTGGACGACCTAACGCAGTGGTGTTTTTGGCTAATATAGCTTCAACCCCATCAATCGGCTCCATAGGCGTTAATACTGTGCCTGGAGAGACAGAATTAACCCGAATATTACGACTACCTAGTTGCAAGGCTGCATTTTTGGTTAATTGTACAACCGAGGCTTTCGTCATCGAATAAATAGAATACTCAGGTAACGTAACATAAGCGGCAAGTGAAGCGGTATTCACTATTGCTCCCCCCTTGTTTAGAAACTGAGTGGCGTACTTTATGCCTAAATAAATCCCTTTTACATTTACGTCGAATGCTTTACTTAGTAACGATATATCGGAGTGTTCTATGGGACCTTCTGGTATTGCTATACCGGCATTATTTATCAGTCCATCTAGCTTACCACTCTTAGAGCAGGCATTTTCAAATGCCGACAGTAAACTTTCAGGATCAGAAACATCGCCAGAGAAGCAGTTAACATCCAACGCTAATAGTTCATCACTGACTTTTAAATCTACTGCGCTAACAATACATCCATTTTTTTTAAAATGAGTCGCAAGTGCTAAACCAATACCACTGCCTGCTCCAGTAATAAGAATGTGTTTTGATGAAATGTTAAACATTAAAAATTCCCTAAAGATGATTATGACTATTGTTTATAAAGAAGAATTTTCTAAGTATTTTGGAATAACTTGACGGCTAAAGACTTCATCAACCGTTTCATGGCGCTTAATTATATTGCACTGAGTACCTGAAATAAGTGCCATACCTGGGCGTGGTAACGCATTAAAATTGGCAGCCATTGGCTCAATGTAAGAACCTGTATTTAAAAGTGCTATAACATCACCTTCACACAAATTAGGCACAGTAACATGTTCAAACAACCATTCAGCATTACAAGTGACTCCAACAATATCGCATGTCATTTCATTGAGTTCTTCCGCTTTACTTGCAACAATATAATCAAAAGGAGGGGTCGGATTTACACCTTGAATGCCTAAAAACACTTCAGAGGTGTCTACCTCAGCCCATTTATGGTTAATATTTGTGGTTTCATGTTTGATATTTTTAACGGTTGTTAAATGTAAGCCTGTTTGATTATGAGTTGCTCTCCCCGGTTCAACTTCAATCATTATCCCTTCTGTAGATAAATTAGCCTTGTTCATATTACTTCTAAAAGCTGAAGTCATAGATTTAGCATAATCTTCCACAGTAGGCGTTGCATAATTTGTTTGTGCAACTTTAGTTTCCTTATCTAAACTTGCAGCAAACCCGCCGCCAAAGTTAACAATTTTTGGCGTCCAACCATTTAAAGTAACGCTTAGCTCTTTAATTAATAAAACATATGACTCAATAAGTTGCTCCCAAACACTCAACTTTTTGGAATGTCTGCCCATGTGAATATGAACGCCAAGTAAATTAACTTCTTTACAACTCTTAAGACTTTCTGCCATAGAAAGTACTTCAGTTGTAGGAATACCGTATTTAATCGTTTGGGTTAATCTTCTTATTTCACTGCTTGGTATAAAGTCAGACATTTCATCGGTATCACCAAGCCATGGTTTTAACCTTAATAAAATATTTGCTCGCATTCCTAACTTTTTAGCACCGTCAATACAGAGTTCAAGTTCTTTTGGACTATCTAGAATGATTGTTGCACCCAGAGCAATAGATTTTTGAATGATCTCTTTGCTTTTAATGGAACCATTGACTGATATATTTTCCCCTGAGACACCTGCTCTAATAGCGCACTCTAACTCACCTGGACCAAATATGTCACAACCAGCGCCTTCACTATCAATAATTTTACGAATGGCAATATTAGGGTTAGCTTTTACAGATGGAAGAACCTTTACGGTTCCTTCAGGCCAATATTTTGAAAATGCTGCTTTATAGTCTCTTATATTTTGTCGTAAATAATTTTCTGATACGACAAATAATGGCGTTCCGTGCGTTTTAGCTGCCTCAACAAGATCAACATCTTCTAAAAAGAGGCGGCCCTCTCTAATTGAAAGGAAAGGATTTTCGTTCACTAGCTGAGTAGTTTCCATTAGTATTTATCCTGTAAAGTTTAGTTATCTTCTATAATTATTTCATAGTGACATTTTGCCTAAAACTTAGCAGCCCCCATAAGCAGTACCCCCGAGTGGGTATTCACACAGTTGTATTTCATTCGATAAGGTATGATAACTATAACTAGAAAGGTAATAACGATGAAACAGGTGAATAGAACTAGCACACTAACAAGATCAACCTTATCAATGTCAATTGGTTTAGCTTTATCAATTAGCAGCATGCAAAGTATTGCACAAGATAACAGCAGTACCGCCGTTAAAGAAAATCAAGGACTTGAAGTTATTACCGTTACATCCCAAAAGCGATCACAACGCTTACAAGATGTGCCTACTTCAATCAATGCATTTACAGAAAATGAATTAAAAGACTTAGGCATAACCAATGCTGTAGACATTGCCAATGCAATACCTAATATAGAATTGAACTCCGCTGGCGGTAATGGTAATCAAATCATTACTATTCGCGGCGTTGGTCTAAACGATTTTAGTTTAAATAACACACCAACCACGGCAGTACATATCGATGAAGTACCACTAAGTTCAAATGCGATGACGGGGTTTAGTATATTTGATTTAGAGCGAGTTGAAGTACTTAAAGGACCTCAAGGAACATTATTTGGCCGAAATTCAACCGCTGGTGTTATTAACTTTATTACTCAAAAACCAACTGATATTACCGAAGGTTATGTAACAGCTACTGTAGGTAACTACGATACATTAAATTTAGAAGGCGCTATCGGTGGTGCTTTAACAGACTCAGTAACAGCAAGACTTTCGATTAAATCTGAAACAAGTGATAAGGGTTTTCAAACGAATACCAACCCCGATGCAAGTTGGACAGAAAATGGTGAAGTTGACAAGTTTGCTGCAAGAATTCAATTAATGTGGACAGGCGATGACACCACAGTATTAGCTAATATTCATACAGGGTCTGATAAGTCACAACCTTGGCTACCTCAATCAGAAGGTACAACAGGTGTTGATGGTACGCCATGTGCTTCGGCATTAGTTGGCCGACCAGATCCTTCAGAATGTTTTATTGATGGCTTTTTTGGTGCTGCTTATCAAGGGATTTCTGATACAGATGGTGATGTAAACTCAGGTAATTATGATTTTAAACCGGTGGCAGATGATGAATACAATGGCTTTTCTTTAAGAGTTGACCATGAACTTTCTTTCGCGACATTTACCTCATTAACAGGTGCTGACAATTTCCATTATAGACACAAAACCGATCTAGACGGTATCGCCGGTATGGATCTACAAGAAATTGCTGGCTTTATAGGTTTAGATATCAATGATAGTTGGAAGACAGCCAATATCTTGCATCAATTTGAAGACTTTGAAGTGGATCAATTTACGCAAGAGTTTCGATTAACTTCAAATGGAGACGGCGATCTTAAATGGATAACGGGTTTATTTTATGCTGTTGAAGACATTAAAAATTCAACTGGTTACGCTTCAGATAACTTTGGCTTATTCGCATCTCTTCCGGTAGATTTTGGTGGCTATGGCGCAATTATAGAAAATACGGGCGCTGTCTTTAATCATGATTTTGAACAAGAAAATAGCAGCTATGCAGTTTTTGCTCAATTTGACTATGCACTTACAGATGAAACCAATGTTAGCTTTGGTTCTCGATACACGAAAGACGACAAAGACTTCGAAGATGAAAGTTACGGACTTGATGATGTTGGAAATCGTGTTTTAAAACTTGTACCCGCCTCAGTTGACCCACAAGATTTAACGACATTAAAACAATCTTTTGATACGTCGAATGTTTCATGGAAAGTTGGAATGGATCATAAAATAGAAGACGATTGGATGGTTTATGGTGGTGTTTCTAAAGGTAATAAATCAGGCGGTTTTCCAGGAACAATTCCTTTTGCTGAAGCCGATGTGGCAGCCTATGGTGATGAAACCATTATATCTTATGAGTTAGGTTCAAAATTATCAGCGTTGGATAACACCTTCAGACTTGATGTCACCGCTTTCTATTATGATTATCAAGACATGCAAGGTGTTTACGCAACAAATGAGGGCTTTGATACGTTGAATCGTGTTGGTGATGCCAAAGTTAAAGGCCTAGAAATGAGTGGTTCATGGTTGTTAACTGAATCACTTACCTGGAATTTTAGTGCGGCCGTTTTAGACACTGAAATATCAAATAGTGTTGAAAATGTTGGCGATGCATTAGGCAATCCTACTGACTTTAATGGAAATGAGTTATCTCATGCGCCAAAACAGTCAGCAAGTACTTCAGTAAACTGGACTAATGATATAGCTGACAATTTACTGTTATCAGTGCAAGTAAATGCAGCTTATAAGTCTGATTTTTACCTTAGATACGATAATGACCCATCGTCTCACTGGGATGAATCATCTCTAGTACTTGGCTCAAGAATTACCTTATCGAATATGGATGAAACATGGAGTATTGCTTTATGGGGAAGAAATATCACTGATGAAGAAATTCCAAGTTATCAAAGTTTCAGCTTGGCTAAACAAGATCACTTTGTGTTTTATAATCAACCCGCTACCTTTGGAATAGATTTCACTTATAGATTTGAAAATTAAATTTTTAGGCCGCCATAAATAATAATTTACTTTATTTATGGCGGCAATTTTTCATATTAAATCAAATAAGGTGAATATGAACTTCACAACTAAAGAAGTAATTTCAACAAGCATAATATCAGCTTTGGGCGCATTAATGTTCCTTTTGCTTCCTGTTATCATTGGTATTACAACGGACAATCTCAAGCTTTCTGAACAACAAAGCAGTTTATTAGTTTCTTTTTATTTCATAGGCTTTTTGGCTGCTTGTATTTTTTCACCGTTCATCACAAAAAAACTCACATGGAAAAAAAACAGTTATTTAGGTGTATTGTTCATGACCCTAGGTCTTGTTTTTATTGCCTTTGTACCTTCGTATAAGTTAGTACTATTATTTTTAAGTTTTATTGGCTTAGGCTCCGGTACTTTATTTAGTTTAGCGATAGTTATTTTATCTAACGCTGAAAACGCTGAACGATATTTCGGTATAAAAATTGTTTTTGAGCAAGTTTTAGCGGCACTTTTATTATTTGTCATACCAGTATTTATTGTTGTTTCTTTTGGTTATCAAGGCACCTTTTTGGCGATATCATTCACTGTATTATTACTTGGTTTCGCGTCACTTGGTTTACCTAACGCCTCTCTAATCATCAATAAAAACGTCATGAAAATTACTAATAAAACGTCACCTTCATTCAATATAAAGCTGTTGATAGCATTACTATGTCTATGCTTTTTCTTTGGTGCTTTATCTACTTTATGGGCATTTGTTGAAAGGCTAGCAGTTAACAATAAACTTAGCGGAGATGAAATAGGATTAGCTTTGTCGCTATCCGTTATGGGTGGCGCAGTTGGTGGTCTATTGGCTGCCTATATTGGCAATAAGCTTAATTTAAAAAAATCGATTCTCTTGATCACACCTTTAATGCTTTTAATCGTTTGGGCCTTTTACCTGCAGTTCGCCTTCATTGTTTTTACATTGGCAGCTTTTTCACTCTCTTTGTGTTGGAACTTTAGCTTAGCCTATCAAATGAAAATTGTAATCAATCAAGATGAATCAAAAGCATCATGGCTTGCTTCGTTTATCGCTATAGGGGGAATTATATTTCCTGCTTTAGGTGGTGTGCTATTAGGGCTTTCAGGCTGGCTAGGCTTATTTATCGCAATTACTTTTACTATTGTTATTTGTTCTATTGGCTTTTACAACGTTTGTGCTCAAAAACAAGTATTAATAGCGAGCGATATCATCCCTAATGGATTGAAATAACCGGACTATATATGAAACTACTATTTAATAAAGTGGCTATTGTTACAGGTGCTGCACATCCAATGGGAATGGGTTTTGCTGCGGCTTTAAAGTTAGCCGAAGCTGGCGCCAAAGTAATATTGACTGACTTAGGCAAAAATAAGCAAGAATTAACAATATTAGAACAAAGAGCCAATGAGATACGTGAATTAGACGGGATTGCAATCGCCATGGCTGTTGATATTACTCAGCGTTCACAAATTGATCTGTGTGTAGAAAGCGTTATTAAACAATATGGAAAAATTGATATTTTATTTAATAATGCGGGCAGCCCTATCGGCTGTGGTGAATTTCTGGATATGACAGATCAACAATGGGATATCAGTTATCAAGTCAATGTAAAAGGAACGGTTGATTTTTGCCAAGCAGTAATCCCGGTAATGATAGAGAACGGTGGAGGTTCAATTATTAACAATGCGTCCTTATCAGGTCTCGCCGTCGTTGAAAAAATGGCCGCATATACGGCAACAAAGTTCGCTGTCGTTGGTTTAACTAAAGCGTTAGCCTGTGAGTTTGGAAGGAATAACATTCGGGTGAACAGTGTTTGTCCTGGCAATATTTGGACGCAGATGGGCCAAACAGAAGCTGAGTTGTTACAAAAAGATGGTCAATCAATCGCTGATGTGAAAACAGAAATGTCAGCTGCGATTCCATTGGGACGATTGGGTGTAAGCGCAGATGTCGCTAATGCGGTTGTTTATTTGGCCAGTGATATGGCTAGCTATGTTTCTGGTGTGGCCATGCCGGTAGCTGGTGGTATGGCGCCAGGTCTATAATTAAAAATAGGAGTTATTAATAATGTTTGGTTTTAAAGGTATTCATCATATTGCCATATCTGTGCCGTCTTTGGCTGAGGCAAAAATATTCTATATTGATAAATTAGGTTTTACTGTGCTTGATAGCCAACACTTCTCTCCATCAAAAATGGGGGATGATTTATTACAACTGGAAAATGCTGATTGTCATATGATGATGATTAAGGCAGGTAACATCATTCTTGAAGTGTTTGAGTTTCATCAACCTATCGCTAAAATTCAAGATAGCCTTAGGCCATTATGTGACCATGGTTATACCCACCTTTCATTTGAAGTAGAAGATATACAAATTGCCTTCGAATACCTAAAAAAATCAGGTGTGACTTGGCATCATTCACCAACAGAAGTTAGTGTGGGATATATGATGACCTATGGTCGAGATCCCTTTGGTAATGTTATCGAAATTCAACAATTACAAAGTGGCTACCCATTTAGCTTTGATCAGTTAGGAGTATAACTTTCCTAATTCATCACAAAGAAAAATAAAAGAAGAATACCGAAACAAATCATTTTTGGAGAACACCCAATGTCATCAAGTTTAACTAGAACTGAAAACGTTCATTTTTTAGAGTATGCAATTAAGCGTATTGCCATGGCCAAAGGCATGACAGAAACACATGCAATTTGTATCGCCGATGCAATTTGTTTTGCCCATATTCAAGGAAAGCTTAATCAAGGCTTAGGCGTATATGAAGCTATCGAGTTAGTTTTCCAAGCGGGTGCTTTAGACGTTGATAGTATTCCAACAATAGTAAATGAAGACAGTAATTGGGCCGTTTTTGATGGAAAGAAATCGACCGGTTATTATGCCTTGACCTTAATGGCTGAATGCGCGATTGAAAAAGCCAGAAAGACCGGGATTTCAATTGTTTTTGGTAGCAATCACAATGATGCTGGCAGCTTTGCAAAATATGTATATATGGCCTACGAGCAAGGAATGGTCGGTATGGCTTCTAACAATACAGTACCATTAGCTGCGCCTTATGGTGGCATGGTAAATAAATTATCATGCCCTCCTTTTGATGCCATTATTCCGTCAGGAAAACAGCCTCCCATTTGGACATCTACCAAATTTGCTGAGTTTTATGATGCCGATATAGCCGAAGCAGTCCTCTTTAATAAACCAATGAAGGGGCCATGGTTAATAGATCCTAAAAGTGGAGAATTAACTGATGACGCTAAACCGTATGCTCGACCTATTCCAGGATTTGGCCGGGTGATGGATTATACCTGTGGTGGTCAAATTGAAACACCAAGAACATACGCATTAAATATGTGGAATGAAGCATTAACAAGCATCATTAATCCGTTGGGAATACCTTCAACCTCAATGCCAACCATTGAAGATTTTGAAACCTCAGACGATCCTATTCCTAGTGTCGGCGGCAGTTATTTTATGTGTATTAATCCTGCGGTTTTTGGTTCATTAGAGCAAGTTAAGCAAAGGTCTGATGATTATGTATCTGCGATTAAAAACTCCAAACCAAGACCTGGCCATAATATAAGAGTTCCCGGTGAAGCAGGCTACATTAAAATTAAATCAGGTGATAAACAAGTTGAAGTTTTAACCAGTCATTGGAAACCATTTTTTGAAAATATAGCATCCGGTTATGGCATAACAGAACAACAATTAAGAGATGAATATAAAAACCTAAGCTTATAGAGAAGTTACATTACCTACCTAATAAGGGATAATAAATGCTTGAATTACCTATTGATAAATTCAACTTAGTATCACATTTACTCGATGATACTATAGCGGGTTTCACTTACGCCAAAGCTGTTTTAAATGAAAATCATTCTGGCCGAGTATTTGTAAATAACAACAAAGAACCTACAGCTAGTTTTATTTGGGCGCCCTATCAATATTCATTTTTAATTGGAAACTTGAGTGATTCAGGCTTTGTTAATTCGATAATCAATTGGCTTAATGAACAGAATCAAGCTAATGATTATTATTGCTTAGTAATTAAACCGAGCAATAAAGCGACCTTTTTAAGGCATATGAATGAACACGTAGATGAATTATCGATAATGACGAAAACACCATCGATTGAAACAGAACGTGAATGCCAAAAAATATGCGATGAAAATACAAACTTTAAGCTTGTCCCTTTAGCAAAATTAACAATTACCCAAGAAAAAGAAGCAAAAGAACTTATTGGTGTAGGTAGACTTTGTTGGGACACATATGATGATCTCATTACTAAAGGAAGAGGTATATCACTTGTTATTGAGGATGTTGTGGTAGGGGTTTGCGTTTCTGCTTGGGTTTCAGGAGCCGAAGAAGAGGTTTGGATAAACATAGCAGAAAACTATAAAGGCAATAATATGGCAACCGTTTTAGCCGCTAAATTTGTTTTAGATTCAATAAAACATAGCTCTATTCCTATTTGGCAGACTACAAATGATAACCTTGCTTCAATTAGAATCTCTGAAAAACTATTAATGAAGCAAATCAATTCACCAATAGTTTTTATGAAAACGTATTGAAATGAAAATATAAAACCATTCACTGATTAAATTAAAATCCCCGCAGCAAGCTGTTGGGGATTTACCCCAAGAGATTAAAATGTACGAACCACAAGCGTGAATATTCAAATATCATTGCCTGAGGTAATAAATGAACTTCACAGCCACAACCTTTATGATTAATGAGAGAATCAAGAGCTTCTTCTGCTTTTGACATAGCATAGCTGTAGTTTGGCATTCATTGTAAAAACAAATAATAATTACTACAGTTAGAATACATCAGTGTTGTCTATATTCAATACAAAGAGGGGAAGTTATGACTGACTTAGGTGGCTATCATATTGAAACCTATAAGCAATTACTTCTACTTAGGATATGGGGATATTTAGATGTAGATACAGCTAAAAAGCAGATAGAAAAATCAAAGATAATAATTAAACAAGAGTTTGAAAATGGTTGGGCTTTGATGGTTGATTTATCTAACTTTGACGGTTGTGATGATGAATGCCATGAAATCTTTGATCAGATGAATTTATGGTCTGCCGAGCATGGGCAATGTGCTGAAGCTATAGTTCATAATCATTCTTATAATAAAACTCGTGTAGCGGAATCATATAATGAAGCATTGCCTGATAGCGTTAAAACTGATTACTTTACTGATACTTTTGAAGCCGCTAAATGGCTTAATTCAATAGGCTACTCAATTCCAAACTCGCTTTGCGACTCAAATATCCATAAAACTTATGCCGAACATGGCGGTTTTTCAATAAAAATTAAACCTTGTGGCCTTTATTGTAAGTTTGTTGGCTCTTGGAATAATGAAACAACAATGGCTTTTTCTCTCGCACTTCAACGCACTATTATCGAAAACTTCTCAGGGAGAAATTGGGCTGTAATATGTGACATGAAAGATTGGGAGTTAGCCATTCCTGAGACAAGAGATGCATTCGAATCTTTGATGTATTGGGGAGAGCAGCACGGCCTAGTGGCTAATGCTGATATCTCAAGTGGACTATTCAAGCACTTAACAGAAGACTTTACTAAATCATTATCTGATGAATGCCACTCTAAGATAAACATTAGAAATTTTTCTAATGTTAAAGACGGTATTAATTGGCTACATTCTCTAGGCTTTAAAATGGAGGATTAGGTTGTTCAAGCCCAAGTTCACCTTTTAAAATCACTCCTGCGGTAAAAAATGAACTTTACAGCCACAACATTTATGATTGATAAATAACGTTATGATCTCCCCAAATAAGTTACTTTGCAATTTTAAGTATGGAGTGCAATAACACATTAGCGCCAGCGGCTAAATCTTCACTCTTTGCATTTTCAGCTTCATTGTGAGAAATCCCGTCCTCACATGGAACAAATATCATACTCGTGGGAACTCTTTCTGCAATATAAAGCGAGTCATGACCAGCCCCACTGACTATTTTCATTGACGAGTAATCTAATTGCTTAACTGCGCTTTCAACAGCATTGATACAAGTGGCAGAAAATTCGGTCACTTCCATGCGCCATTTTTCTTCCAAATCGTAATCAATCGCCATTTCCTTACATATTTCAGAAACTTTATTGGTAATTTCTGATGCCATTGTTTCAATGACATCCCTTTGTGGATGCCTAAGATCAATTAATACTTTAACTGTTTCAGGTACCGTATTAGAAGATCCAGGTAATGTACTAATTTGGCCAATTGTTGCACGCCCCCATGGGCCATTTTTAAGTGCTAAATCATAAGTCGACTGCAAAATAGGCAACATTGCTTGAATAGGATCTATCCTATCTTCCATTGGCGTAGGGCCAGCATGACATGGTTTACCATGTAAGGTTAATTCAAATAACCTCAGCCCTTGAATCCCTGTTACTACGCCTATTTGCTTGTCTTCTTTTTCTAAAATTGGACCTTGTTCAATATGCGCTTCAAATGCTGCTTTTATAGGTCTAGGTTTCGCTATCATAGTGCCTTTATAACCAATACACTCTAACTCGTCACCAACACTTAAGCCTTCGTTGTCCGTTATTTTATAACTTTCTTGAACAGTAAAGTTACCACTCCAAACACCTGAGCCTAAACAAGATGGAATAAATCGAGAGCCTTCTTCATTAGTCCAAACAACGACTTCAATAGGGTGTTCGGTTTCAATATTATACTCATGTAATGTACGTAGCACCTCTAAGCCAGCCAAAACACCATATACGCCATCAAATTTTCCGCCCGTTGGTTGGGTATCTAAATGACTACCTGTTATTACTGCTGGTAAATTATTATTTTTCCCTGAGCGACGTGCAAAAATATTTCCTATTTCATCAATTAAAATTTCACAACCTATCTCTTTACACCAATCAACAAATAAGTCACGACTTTGTTTATCTAAATTTGTTAGGGCTTGTCGGTTACATCCCCCCTTAGTTGTACCACCTATTTTTGCCATCTGCATGATAGATTGCCAAAGGCGATCTGAATTTATTCTAAGGTTTAGATTAGGTGATACGTTAACTGCCTGTTTCATATTGAATCTGTTTATTTAAAAATAATATAAAATCATCTTAAACAAAGACAAAAACAATCACTAATGATTAATTTTCATTAAGATCACAAATTTATTTAATTGATATTTGGTCATACTTATACCAATTGAATTAATGAATGCACCACTTAGCGAGAGTTAAAAGGCTTAGAGGCAAGGCATTGATTGAAGAGAATGGTTATTCCCTTGTCAAAATCAATAACGCCGCATATAAGCCTTTTAAACTCGCCCTTGGGGAGTTTCGTAACAAACTGATAACATCACAAAATGAATGAAATATAGAGTAACTATGTTTAACTCATTTTGATTGTTCTAAGCTCGCTACGTAACTCTAAGTTGGTCGATTCATTATTTCAATTGGTATTACACAACAAAAAACCAACGAGCATTTAAAATGTTCATTGGCTAATTAACTTACTAAAATGTTGTAGAACTTATAAATAGCAGTGTCTGTTGTGGCCTCTACAACATTACTGCTTTTATCTCTTGAAATTCTTCTAGGCCAAATTCGCCCCACTCACGGCCGTTTCCTGATTGTTTATACCCACCAAAAGGGGCTGCAGCATCAGTCCATGCTCCATTAATATGTACCATGCCGGTGCGCATTTTTTTAGCCACATTTAATGCGCGCTCTTTATCACTTGAGGCAACATAACCCGACAAGCCATATAGACTGTCGTTAGCAATGGCAATAGCATCTTGCTCATCTTTATAGGGTATTAATACTAGAACAGGCCCAAAAACCTCTTCTTGCGCTATGGTCATTTTATTATGTACATTGGCAAATATTGTTGGTTTAACATAATAACCTTGCTCCAGCCCAGCAGGCTTGCCTAACCCTCCGGCAACAAGCTTTGCTCCTTCATCAATAGCTATTTGAATAAGCCCTTGAATTTTATCAAACTGCATTTGTGAAATAACGGGGCCAATAAAGGTATTTTCATCATTTACATCTCCCACAATTACCGCATCCGCCGCTTTAGCCGCAATAATTATCGCTTGCTGATACAGATGTTCTGGAATTAACATGCGTGTTGGAGCATTACAAGACTGTCCCGTGTTGTGCATACAAGCTTCAACACCTTCACTTATTGCTTTATCTAAATCTACGTCATCTAAAATAATATTAGCTGATTTACCTCCAAGCTCTTGTGACACCCGTTTAACTGTATCAGCCGCCGCTTTTGCTACCGCAACACCTGCACGAGTTGAACCAGTAAAAGACACCATATCAATATCAACATGGCTTGAAAGTGGTGCACCTACATTGAGGCCGTCACCATTAATCAGGTTGAAAACACCTGCTGGCACACCTGCTTCATCAAGAATTTGTGCGAATAAATAACCACTTAACGGTGCTATTTCACTTGGCTTAAGTACCATAGTACAGCCAGCAGCAATAGCCGGACCCACTTTGCAAGTGATCTGATTAATAGGCCAATTCCATGGGGTGATAAGTGCGCATACCCCTACTGGCTCATGATAAAGCAAACTTGAACCAATTTTTTCTTCATCCGGTGATTTAACCAAGGCAGCTAATGCTTGTTCAAGGTGTGCTAAGCCTGAGCCAGCTTGCGCGCCCATGGCTAAGTTCATCGGTGCCCCCATTTCATCAGAAATATGACGAGCCATTATTGAAAACTTGTTTTTGTAAACGGCAATAATACGCTCTAATAAAGCAACTCTTGTTTTTTTACTGGTTTGCGAAAATGAAATAAATGCATTTTTTGCTGCCTGCACAGCTTTATTAACATCGACATCATTTGCCAAGGTGATTGAACCAATAACTTTCTCAGTACTTGGCTGCGTAACATCAAGTTTTTGACCATTAGTTACGGCTTGCCATTGACCATTAATATAGCATTGTGTGTAGTTATACATAGTGACTCGATTATTTAATAAATGTCTAAATTGATTAAATTCATTCTGCCTAGCCCACTCAAAATACGCAATACACGTAAGGCTGCAAAATATTCATCACTTTAATTAGCAAAATTCATCAATAATCTGACCGTTTATAACTAAACCCTCATTCTTTTTTACTCATTAGGGTCTGTTGAAAACTCGGCTAGTAACCAGTCAATCATATGCTGTACGTTCTCATCTCTAATTTTATCTTCTTGGTAGACTAAAAAGTAATTAAGCTCTGTTGGTAAACTCTGTTCAAAAGGCTGGATTAATTGCCCTGAAGCAATTAAATCGCGAGCAAGTAGTGTGCTGCCAAGTACGACTCCTTGCCCGGCTAATGCACAATCAAGCGCTAAACTTGAGTCGTTAAAATTATATCCTGCAACACTTTCTATTTCAGTGACGTCTTCATTTAAAAACCAAGCATGCCAATCTTCTCGGCGTTCTACTTGTTCTACATGTATTAATGGAAATTTAGCCAAGTCTTGTGGGGTTTCAATTGTTTGCCCATTAGATAACATACTTGGGGCATAAAGCGGTGATACTGAATCATCAAATAGTTTAATACTCTGGGTGCCCGGCCAGTCTCCTGTACCAAGCCAAATAGCAAAATCAACTTCAGCATTCTCTAGTTGATGTTGGGAATATTGAGTATAAATCCACGCATCTACTTCAGGATTTTTTTGTTTAAATTCCGGTAAACGACGCATCAGCCATTTACTAGCAAAGGCTGGTGTTGTGTTTAACACCACCAACCCAACTTTATTGAAAAACTCTAATCGTATAGCACCTTTTTGCAATTGACTAAGTACCAGTTGAGTTGTTTTCAGAAAATCAACGCCTGCGTCGGTAACTTCCACGGTTCGGTTCACTCGTTTAAACAAAGCTTGACCAAAATATTCTTCAAGTAACTTTACTTGATGACTAATAGCTGATTGTGTCATAAACAGTTCACTTGACGCTTTTGAGAAGCTATTTAGCCTAGCGGCAGCTTCAAAACCTCTGAGTGCTGAAAGCGGCGGCAAGCGATTAAAACTTGATTTGTTTTTCACTTAAATATTCCTAATAAGGTAATAGTTACTTTCATTATAGTATTAAATTTTTTAATCAATACCTAGTATTAAAAGTTAAAAATTGGTATTAAGCCCATTATAAAGTGCTATTTAAAACATTTGCATTAAAAATACTAATCAAATCGTTAAAATTTTATCCTTTGTACCTAGTGCCACTAACAGTTAAATTTACTGCTAGAAAATATCCGTGCTATTACCTTTTTTATTCAAATATTATTACCTAAGTTAATAGCAAATATTCATTAAAAATAGTGAGAAGCAACATGACAGTAACCCCTGAAAAATACTCAGCCAAGCAAATATGGGAAATGGATAAAAAGCATTTCATCCATCCTTACACTGATTTCAGCTCTTTCTCTGAAGAGGGTAGCCAAGTGATTTCAAATGCGAATGGTATGTATATTACTGATGCTGATGGGCGATCTTATCTAGATGCTATTGCAGGCTTGTGGTGTGTAAATATCGGTCATGGTCGTAAAGAGATGGCTGAGACTATTAGTGAGCAAGTTTTGCAAATGCAATATTACAATCCATTTGGTCACAGTACTAATGAGCCAGGAGCCATACTAGCCGCTAAATTAGCTGAACTTGCTCCGGGTGATCTTAATAATGTCTTTTATACTTGTGGAGGCTCTACTGCTGTTGATTCAGCCATCCGTTTAGTGCATTACTACAATAACATCCGCGATAAAAGTAATAAAAAGCAAATAATTACTCGCAATAATGCTTACCACGGCTCAACCTATGTGGCATCAAACTTAACAGGTATTCACGCTTGTAAAGACAATCTAGATAGAATTGCCGATAGCTGGATTAATCATATTTCTGCTGCCGATATGTTCCACCGCCCTATTGGCGCAGAAAACCTTGCAGAAGCGGAGTTTACTCAATTTCTCGTTGATGAATTTGAAAACCGCATAATACAATTAGGAGCTGATAATGTTGCTGCTTTTATTGCAGAGCCTATTATGGGTGCAGGTGGTGTATTAGTTGCGCCTGCGGGTTACCACAAAGCCATGTATGAGGTGTGTAAAAAATATGACATGCTTTATATTGCCGATGAAGTGGTTACTTCATTTGGACGTTTAGGACACTTCTTTGCCTCTGAAGCAATTTTTGATATGCAACCAGATATTATTATTACCGCTAAGGGAATTAGCTCTGGCTACATTCCACTTGGTGCGGCAATTATTTCTGACAGAGTGTGGGATGTAGTATCTGATCCTGAAACTGGCGGCGGTGTATTAACCATGGGGTATACCTATTCAGGTCACCCTGTTGCTTGTGCTGCAGCATTAAAAAATATAGAAATAATTGAACGTGAAAATATACTTGAACACGTTCTCGAAGTAGGACCATATTTTCAAGAAAAAATGAAAAGCTTAAGTGATTTAGCTATTTTTGGCGACTCACGAGGCAGTCATCTAATGTTAGGTGTTGAATTTGTTGCCAACAATGAAACTAAAACACCTTTACCACCAGAGGCGGCGGTAGCCAATAGAATTTTTGAGCACGGGAAAAAACTGGGAATCATTATTCGCCCTATTGGCAATACTATTGTTATGTCGCCACCATTAATTATTACTAAAGAACAAATTGATAACCTAACGGATATACTCAGAGTATGTATAGAAAATACCATTAAAGATTTAACGGTTGATGGTTACCTGTAAACTCCCCTTGCTTGATTATGATTGTTAAATAACTCATTAACAAGATAGCTAATTAACTTTAACCGAGCCAGCCTTGTTTATATAAAAACAGGCTCGGTTTTTTCACTGATACCATTAAATAATCGCCCATGATATCAGAAAAGTCTATTTGAAGTGGTCAAGTAAAATTAACCACTTCACGGTGAAACTTTTTGTGGGCGCGTTTATTATACTTGCAATGAATACGTGTGGTAATCTTTCAATACTTTTTGATAACCAAGCTTTTCATACAAGTGTTGCCCAACCTTATTTGAAAATCCCGTGATTAAATCGAGCCGAGATGCTCCTTGATTCTTAGCATATTCAGAGGCCTTATTCATTAGCAATGCCCCTACTCCAGCGTTTCGAATTTTAGAATTAACGTATAGATCATAAAGAATATATATTTTTATGGCATGAACTGAACATAAAGATGGATACATCTGAACAAACCCAATTATTGCCCCGTCATCAATAGCAATAAATATTGCTGAATCACCATTTTCAATACGCTCAGAAATGTATGTAGTCGCTAGCTCAATATCAGGTTCAAATTCATAGAACTGTCTATACAAATCAAACAGTATTGATATTTCTGTAATATGCTCTTTAGTAGCCTCTATAATTTTCATTTTATGCCTCAATATTTGAAATAATGTAAACAGCAACAGTCGTTATGTTTCGATGTTGTCTTCGTTTATATAGATATATTTCACCCGATAACCTCTCATCAGTTTATCGGGGATTAATCACCAAGAATAGTGGCGTTTTATGGTTAAACATAAGCCATCACTAACCAACCAGTCGCAGCAATAGCAGCACTAATTAATACATAAGGTAGCTGAGTAAGTGCATGACTCATCACATCAACTTCGCTTGATTGCGCGGCTAATACAGTTGAATCGCTATAGAAACACGCATGACTACCAAAAGATGCAGCCGACATCATAGCGCCAATAACCACTGGTAATGGTGTGCCTAAATGTAAAGCCAGCGGTAAGATAATAGGTACAGAAAGTGCGAGAACTCCCCAAAATGCTGCGGTAGTAAAAGCGACTAAAGCAATAGCTATAAAGGTTATTATTGGTAAGAGTTCTGCAGTCATCAAAGGTGAAACCGTATCAATAACATATTGAGATAACCCCATTTGCTCTCCAACATCTTTGAGCATAAAACTTGCTAAGATAATCGCTAACGCGGGGATCATTAAACGAATACCATCAATAACCGCATCAAATAATTCGTTCCATTTCATCACACCTTGTACACCAAATAACACTACGGTAATAACAACTGAGCAAACTACCCCTATTAATACATTAATATCAAAATACCAAGAAATACTTATAAGGCTAATCATAGGAATTAAAAAACTCCAGATATTGACTTTATCTGTAGCACCTAGAACTTCAGGGGGTACCTCTGCAGCATCTATGAGCAAATAATTACTTTTACCTTCAGCAGCAAGTTTTTCTGCTTTTTTCATCGGTCCTATGATAGGAAACCAACCCGCAGCAACTAATGGCACAATGAGCACGGCTGCCCATGCGTAGAACATATAGGGAATTGATTCAATATAGAGTGACATTCCTTGGCCTTTAGCAACTATTTCATTACTTTCCAGTAGAGCAACAAAAAAGACTGCCCACGTAGAAACTGGCAATAATATACATATAGGTGCTGCAGTTGAATCAACGACATAAGAAAGCATTTCTCTGGATACTTTATACTTATCTGTCAACCGTCGCATAGTTGTACCAACGGCCAATGCATTTAAATAATCATCTATAAAAATCAACAAGCCTAATACCCAAGTACTTAGCAAGGCGACTTTGCGATTTGTTGCTCTTTTGGATATAGACACACTAAAAGCAAGAGCGGCTCCCGTTCGCAAAAGTAAAACAATCAAACTTCCCATCAAGCCACAAACAATAAAGATCCAACCGATAGTTGGATCTATTATGGTTTTTTGAGCAAGTTCAGTAAAATTAAAAATAAAATTGCCAGGCTCAATCATTAACAGACCCACAACACTGCCAGCAATTAAAGACTCTAAAGGTCGCCGTGTAATAATAGCTAAAATTAAAACAATTACCGCGGGCACTAAACTTAATATTCCAAATGATTCCATCAATATCTCTCTATGTTGAACTACCTATATTAGTAATAAAAAGACTCTGTATTACGAGCAACTAATAAAGCAGTTTGTACACTTACGTAATGTAAAACGTTACCTTTGTTCTATATAGCGCACAATTGAAAGTTTTTAAGGTTATTCATTAATAATTTTAATCTATAAGCATATATATCCATTTCAATCCTTTTATAATAAGAGGCTACTTTATTAATAGACAAATTTTTTTCATTAATTTAATTAAAAATCTTTGTTTTTATAATTTTGTGAAAACTTGTAATGTCAATACTATAAAAATAGTACTTCAATAAAAAGGTGAACAACATGACAAAAAACATTAAAAGTTTTCAACCAACGCTACTAGCGAGCTCTATAGCGTTAATCTGTAGCATAAATGCATTCGCAGAAGAGATAAATGAAGAAAGCTCGGCAAACTCTAATGGCAATAAAATTGAAGTGATCTCCATAACCGCACAAAAACGCGTACAAAATTTGCAAGCTGTGCCTGTTGCGGTAACAAACATTACCAGTGAAGATATAGAAAGGCACGGTTTCAATAGTGCCTCTGACATTCAATTTCAAACGCCTGGCTTAATTGTTTCTTATGCGTCAACCAGTGCTATTCCTAACTTTTCAATTAGAGGTATAGGTTTAAACGATTTTACTGCGGTACAAAGCTCTCCAGTAGCAATTCATGTTGATGATGTTTACCTTGGCTCGTCTACTATGCTTAACTTTGCTTTATTTGATATCGAGCATGTTGAAGTACTAAAAGGACCACAAGGTACTTTGTACGGTCGTAATGCAACAGGTGGCGCAGTAAATTTTTACACTAATGCACCAAGTCAAGATTTTGAAGCAAGAGTTAGTGTTGATATTGCTAATTATGAATCAATCACCACTGATGGTTTTATTAATGGTGCATTGACCGACACATTATCAGCGCGAATATCACTTTATAATAATGAACAAAAGTCAGGCCCCTATTCTCACTCAGTTTATGGCGATGTGGGAAAAAAATCAAAAACAGCGGCAAGACTGCAATTATTGTGGGAGCCCAATGATGATTTTGATGCAAAGTTGAGCATATTTGGTGGTAAAGATGAATCGGATGGTAATCAGTATCAAGGTTTTGCAACCACTGGCGACAATTGTACTTTAATCGAAAATGCTGATTATAGCTTTGCTACTCAGCAAAACTGTTATTCCGTTGCAGGAGATAATGGTAGTGTGCAAGCGCTTGATAATGACCCTTTCACATTACAAAGTGGTGTTATCAATCGTGATGAAATAGAGGTATTTGGCACTTCTCTCTCACTAAATTATGAATTTAATGATCTTTTATTATCATCAATTACTAATTACTCTGAAGCTGATCGTATATCGCAAGAAGATGCTGACGGCTTTACGGTACGTGCAGTTGATGTGGGTTATGAAACTCACTTTAAACAAATAAGTGAGGAGTTACGTTTAGCTTCACTTGCAAAGCAAACTTTTGAATGGACAGTAGGTTTGTATTTATCAAGTGATGAGTTATACACACCATTAACAGAATCTGATTATAGTGATGCTTTTGGTGGTTATCGACCTAATCATGCCTACCAATTAGATACTGATTCAGTCGCTTTATTCACCCATAATGAATATCACATTGATGACCAATTCTCAATTATTGCTGGTTTGCGTTACACCCATGAAACGCGCTCATTTAAAGGGGGTACAGTAACAGCCGTAACAGGTGTTGGTCCTGATGCTAATGGTGACTTTGTTGCTTCAATGCCTCCTTCTCTAGTACCTGACGTAAACGATGCTGCTGGTTTTAATGAAGCCTATTTAGATAAAGAGCTTACTTTTGATAAATGGTCATGGCGTATAGGCTTAAACTATCAAGTAGATGCTAACACTTTTGCTTATATAAGTGCCGCTAATGGTTTCAAAAGTGGTGGTTTTATTGGAGACGTAACAACTCAAGCTGCGCTAGAAAAACCCTATAAAGAAGAAGATTTAACCGCCTATGAAATAGGTGTTAAAGCGGATATATCAGACACACTTCGTTGGAATACTTCAGCTTTCTATTATGATTATACCGATATAATTCTGGCCGTTACTTTAGCAGGAGAGTTAAACGATCTATTTATAAATACTAATGTTTCAAATGCTGACATTTACGGGATAGAAACAGATATTATCTGGATACCCGCGGATGATTGGGAAATACGCTTTGGCGGAACCATTCTAGATACCGAACAAGAGAAAGTAACACCTGTTCAAGCGCAAATAGAGGGTAGTGAATTGCCTAATGCCCCTAAAATTAGTGCTAACTTCTCCATTCGATATGAAAAGGAAATTGCTGACGATTATTTAGCATTCATTCAGCTTGACGGTACCAGTAGATCTGACTACTACGCAAAACCGGAGAGCATAGATCTTTATGAATTAGAAGGTTATACGTTGCTCAATGCTAGCGTTGTTTTCACTCCGATGAGCGAAGATTGGAAAATTACCGCTTGGATTAAAAACCTTACAGATGAACAATATTATACCTACATAAATGATTTATCATTTGCTGGGTCAATGATTAAAACACCAGGTATGCCAAGAACTTTCGGGGTAAAGTTTTCTTATAATTTCTAATATAAACAAGACAGGAGCTAGAGTTAATCTAGCTCCTGTTTTTATTGAAATACCAGTTTACCAATTAAGTTTATCTATCTAAGTTTAACCATTCTTTCAATTCACCTATGCCTATTTTGTGGTTATCAACGGCATTTAAAATGCTGATCTAAAAAATTCACGCTAAAAGCTGACAATTTAAACTTGATGAAATACAGTTTACTCCTGCGGTAATAAATGTACTTTACAACCACAACCTTTATGATTGATTAACAGGTCAAAAGCCTCTTCAGCTTTAGACATAGGGAACTGGTGAGTAACCATTTCATCAACTTTCTCTTGAACGGGTTTTTCTAAGAGCATTTCTACTAGTGATAATCTGTCTTTAAAGGCAACATCAAAGCTAGCCGTTATTTGTTTGTGCCCCCAGCAAAGATCCCACTCAGTATTGAGTTCAAGTTTTAAATCTTTTTCGTGTGCAGCATAACCTAAAAGTGTCATCGTGCCGTAATGTCTTAAAGCATCTAAACATTTACGTTGATAATAAGGATATCCTGAACATTCAAATGAAAAGTCCACCCCCCTACTTTGCGGAGTCAGCGCTTTAACTTGCTCTAACCAGTTATCATCATCTGGGTTGATGATGAAATCAGCACCCATTTGTTTAGCAAACTCCATGCGTTGCTTGTTTCGTCCAAGCGCAATTACTTTTGCTCCTCGATGTTTTAAGTTAACGATAGTCGCGTGGCCAATAAAGCCAATGCCTGATACTAAACAATAATGTTCTGAACTAATGTTTTGCTCTTTAATTCCAGTATAAGTACAACCAATAAGACAGTTAGCAGCAGATGCATGTTTGTAACTCATTTCATCAGGAATGCGCTGTAGCATATTCACAGGCGCTAATCGATATTGGCTATAACCACCAATACCTGAGTGTGAACCATATAATTCGGCCATTTCCTTATAACCTTTTAGGTTCATGCAATGAGTTGAACCCAAGCCATTTTCGCACACCCAACAATATCCACAGGCAACGCCTTGATAAATAATTACACGGTCTGTTAATGCAAAATCAGTGACTCCTTCACCTAGTTCGCAAATTTCACCTACACCTTCATGGCCTAGCATGTCGTTATCTTCATGCCATTCAATAAATCCCGTTTCAAACACTCTATGCTCGATGCAAATTGGCGCAATCATAACCTTGATTAATACCCAACCAGGTAAAGGCTTAGGCATCGGATATTCTCTGATTTCTGCTTTGTTTTTTTCGATCCAAAGTACTTTGTTTTTTACTTTACTGTTCACTATATTACCCCTTTACCATTGAGTGGGATTATCCCGACCGTTTTGACGACGACGAACATGTGTCAGTAAATTCAACAACTCCCAATATAGACCCGCAGCTACATTGCCGAATGCTCCTGATGCATCTCTAACCGGATTAAATTCAACCATATCGGCACCGATAATATTTAAATCATAACTGCCTAAAATCATATCTCGAACTTGTCGAGGGGTTAAACCAAAAGGTTCAGGGCCAGTAGTCGCCATCATTTCAGAGCTACATAAACCATCAACATCAAAAGAGAAGTAAGTTTTATCTAAACCAACTATTTCTTTTGCTTTATCCAATACGTAAGGAACACCTTTTTCAAATACTTCATCAGCAGTGATAATTGTCATACCCGATTCTTTTGAAAAATCCCAAAGAAAGTTTGAGCGGCCTCGAATACCTATTTGAACAGTTCTCTCAGGATCTATAAAACCTTGCAATACAGCTTGTCTGAAAACAGAGCCGTCATTTACTGCATCCCCGCCCCAAGACGCCATAGTGTCGCAATGAGCATCTATATGAATTAGACCAAAAGCTTCATCGTTATGGGCTTTAGACAAGCCTTTAAGAGCGCCATAAGCCGTTGTATGTTCGCCACCACAATTAAGTGTTGCACAACCTGCCTCACCCAATTTTTGAAATACTTTAGCGATATCCTCTAAACGAACTTGTAAATCAGTTGCAGACCACTGCACGTCACCATAATCAATAATATTGCACTGCTGGAAAGGAATATTGCCAGTAACATCGTGATAAGGCCCCATAACATGACTCCATTTTCTGATGCTTTCAGGACCATGTCTTCCACCGGCAAGTCCTATTGCGCCTAAATCAAGGGGAGAACCAACGATTGCTATGTCTACCTTGTTAAGGTCACTTTTATGAGGCGCTTGAAAAAAGCCTGATTGAGGGAAAAAACCTGCATTATCAAATCGAACTCCAGCCTCGGAGGCACGAGCAAAAAAATCATTGATACTTTCGTCAGTAAATTCAAACGCTGGTTTATCGAGCTCTTTATAGTGAGCTAATTGCTCCGCTGTTAATTTAGGCATAATATTTCTCATAGAATAATAGTCACTTTAAGATAGTCTAGTTTTGATTTGTTTTCGTCACCCTTAGTGGGTATGTAATCAAAGTAACATTTAGGTAAAACTGTCATTATCCGTGAGATTTATGTTTAAGTAGAAACTTAAAAAAGGTGAAAAAATGGCATTTAACATACAAGACTTTACCAAAGCCCCTTTAAAAATGGAGTGTAAAATACATTTTGAAGGAAACTCTGCACAGGAAGTTTTTGATATTCTTGGTAACCCAGAATTAATCACTGAATGGTATTTACTTGCTGAAGATGTACGCATGCACCCAGCAAAAGATGGTGAAGAAGCCAGCTTCAATGTTGTTTTTACCTTTTTCGGCGACGTTTATGAAGAAGTGCTTCATTGGGAGCCGCCATTAAGGTATGTATATTTAGCACAAGGGCCAAATTTTCCGATTAAGGATTATATTGCTGAAATAGAAGTTATCGCTGACGAAAATAACAAAGGGGTAATGACTTGGCGTTTGTTTTATCAAAACATCGAAGGCCCTCAATTCAAAAAAATCATTCCGGTGCTAATCCCTGCCATGAATGAAGCGAGTATGCATAAATTAGCCGAATTCATTGGTGGTACAAAAGTGGAATGTATCACTTATTAATTGTGTAAATTTGGTTTAAGACAAAAGCATTTAATTTTGTCTTAAACCAATTAGATCAAATTTTTCTTTTGCTTAGTCTGAAACGAATATGATCATATAAGTAATTAAACACTAAAGCGTAAACTAAAAAGAAAAGCATCAAGCCTACATCTAAAATAATCACGCTAACTAAATCTAAGTCTAGTGACCACATAATGATTGGAATCGTGAGGACCATGATACCCACTTCAAATCCAATGGCATGAACGCAACGAACTTTAACGCTACGCTTAATCCGCTCGTGACCAAATTTGAAATCAAAAATTATATTATAAAAATAGTTCCAAACCATAGCCATAGTTGAGGTAGCAACTGCAAGAAATAAAGCATCACCATGACTCTGTGATAAACTATCTACCAAAAAGAAGGTAAGCATTACCACAGCAATTAATTCAAATAATAAACTGTGAAATATTCTTTCTGTTTGTTTCATAAATATTGACTCTTAACAAAGATTACAAACCCGGGCTCATACCACCTGATACAGGCATAGCAACGCCAGTAATATAACGGCTAGCTTCACTCGATAAATAAACCACTGCATCGCCAACAACAGAGGGATCTGCGGTATACCCTAACGGAATATTACTATCTTCAAGTTTTTGGGCATCTTCAATACTAATATTGTGCTCTTGTGCAATCATATCTAAAGTAGTTTCATGCATTTGAGTGTGAATAGAGCCAGGACAGATTGCATTAACTCTAATGCCATTTTTAGCATACTGTGCTGCGAGTTGTTTGGTTAACCCTACCACAGCAAATTTGCTCGCAGTGTAACAAGCTGGAATATCTTCGATTGCTCCTAATCCCGCTAATGAGGCAATATTTACTATACAACCACCCGTCTCTTGTTCAAGCATCTGAGGGATTGCTGCTTGGCAAAAATCTGCAATACCTTTTAGATTAATTGCTAGTGATAAATTCCAGTCATTGTCCGTAAGCTCTAAAAAGTTTGCACTGCCTAAACCAACACCGGCGTTATTAACCAAGATATCGATAGAACCAAAAATCTCCATGGTGTCATTAATTACTTTTTTGATATCCTTTTTATCAGTGACATCACAAACAACTGTGTGTGCAGTTACGCCATAACTCGCTAGCTCATCAACAACCGTGTTTAATCCCGCTGCACCTTTAAGATCAACAACAACAACATTGACGCCTGATTTTGCTAAAGCAACAGCAATAGCTCTGCCAATACCCTTTGGGTGGCTGGCTCCTGTAATAATTGCAGTTTTATTAGTCATTATTTTCCCCTACCTTTATCCAAACAGATTTTGTTTCTAAATAGTGTTCAAGTTGCTCTGGCCCTAAATCTTTGCCAATACCGCTTAGTTTAACACCACCAAATGGCATCGAAGGATCACCAGGATCATGTATATTTACCCAGACACTACCTGCTTTAATTTTAGGAATCATTCGATGAGCACGAGAAATATCTTGTGTCCAAATACTTGCAGCAAGACCAAAAACATTATCATTGGCTAACCCGATAACCTCATCTTCAGTATCAAATGGCTGTACAACAAGCACAGGTCCAAAAATCTCTTCTTGCACAATTCTCATTTTATTATGGGTGTCAGCGAATAAAGTTGGTTTAACATAAAAACCTTCCTCTTCAAGACAGTAACCCCCTGTAACTAAACGAGCCCCTTCTTCAATTCCAATATCAATGTACTGCTCAATACTTTTCTGTTGATTTTTAGATATTACAGGTCCCATTTGCGTGTCAGGATCTAGGCCAGTTCCAAGCTTGATTCCTTCTGCAACTTGTTTGATTTTTTCAATGACTTCATTATAAATTCCACGTTGTACATATAAACGAGAACCGGCACTACAAACTTGCCCCGTATTGAAATAAATACTTCCTAAAGTACCCGTAGCCAGTGCATCAATATCTGCATCATTAAAGGCTATCATGGGTGACTTACCACCAAGTTCTAATGTGACATGCTTTACACTATCAGAAACATTCTTCCCAACTGTTTTACCTACTTCGGTAGAGCCAGTAAATGATACCTTAGCAATTTTAGGGTGCGTGGTTAAAGCGGTTCCAACAGTTCTTCCTCGCCCTGTTACTATATTAATTACACCGTTAGGTAAGCCTGCCTGCTGACATAACGTCATAAAAAATAACATACTCAAAGATGTCATTTCTGCGGGTTTCAATACAACAGTACAACCTGCTGCTAATGGAGCCGCTAATTTCCATGTCGCCATTGCAAATGGCCAATTCCACGGCACAATTGCCCCGACAACACCAACCGGTTCTTTTTGTGTATAGCTAAAGTAATCACCCGGCATAGAAGTTGAACGACTAGAGCCTTCTATTTTAGTCGCCCAACCTGCAAAATATTCCCATACATTGGCAGAACCAGCAATATCTACAGCTTTACAGCCGCTAATAGCCTTGCCACTGTCTAATGACTCCAATTCAGCAATTGTTTGTAAATTATCGCGAATCAACTCTGCCAATTTACGCATAACGTGTTCACGATCGCGAGGTTTATAACTAGCCCATTCACCATGAAGTGCTTCTTCTGCCGCATTAACCGCATCATCAACATCTTGTGCAGTTCCTGCAGTAATAGCAGTTAATACTTTACCCGTGGATGGCTCAATAATATCAATACTTTCAGTACTATTACCCTGGGTAAAAGCACCATTGATAAACATTTTTTGATTAGAATCTAAAAATGACTTTGTTGATTCGGCTACGTCATACTTTGACAATAATTTAGTGATTTGGTTATCCATCATAATTTTGACTCTCTTTCATAGTTTTCTCCAGAGTTAGATTAGGGTCTGTTGATAATTAAATTAAACCTTCAGTTAAAACTTCTTGATAAACTTCCTCAATACTTTCAGTAACAATGGCAAGTAAACTCACTATTTCGTCATTATTTAAAGTCAGTGGAGGTGAAATAACAATTAAGTTTACAATTGGACGGATGACAAGCCCTTTATCTATACACTTATCAAAAACTCGACTCGCAACATTTAGTGGCGCTTTAGTTTCTTTATCACTCACCAAATCTATACCGAGCATAAATCCTTTGCCTCTAACATCGCCAACTATAGGGCTGCTTAGCAACTCTTTAGCATTGTTTTGTAAAATAGGACCAAGCGTTTTTACATTTTCCAATATGTTTTCATTCTCAATGATTTCAATATTCTTTAAAGCGGCAGCACATGCAGTGGCATGACCTGAATAAGTGAAACCTAACGATAATACGCCACCATCACTTTGGGGCTTACTGATCACATCATAGATTTCATCGGAGAATATTGCGGCACCTAATGGGATATATCCTGAATTAATACCCTTGGCAACGATCAAAATATCGGGTTGGTAATCAAAAAGTTCCTTTGACGCGACCCACTCGCCTAAACGGCCAAAAGCAGTAACCACTTCATCAGCAATAAATAGCACATCGTGTTTCTTACATATCAGCCAACACAGTTTATGATAGCTTTCTGGCGCAACTAACACACCGCCAGCGCCCATGATTGGCTCGGCAATAAAAGCAGCGACGTTATCTGGGCCAAGTTGTTGAATTCTATTTTCTAATTCATCGGCTAAAAATTTCGCATATTCTTGTTCGTTTAAGTTTTCGCAACCAGAAGGTCTTCTATACATATCAGCCGCAGAAATATGACTAACCAAGTCTTGAGCTACTTGATCAAAGCAATATTTAGTACCATGTATACCTGTTAAATTTGCAGCAAAATAAGTTGACCCATGATATCCATAGTTGCGAGAAATCATTTTCTTTTTATTAGGCTTACCGCGAAGGTTGTTGTAGTAATGCACTAACCTCAACGCGATATCATTAGCTGTTGAACCACCACAAGTATAAAAAACATGGTTTAAATCACCCGGTGATATTTCAGCGAGTTTATTGGCCAGTTCAGCCGCAGGCTCATTAGTTGTATGGCCGAACGGATTGTAGTACTGCATTTTGGTAATTTGTTGGTGAATGGCATCTGCCATATCTTCACGACCATGACCAATATTGGCACACCATAACCCAGCGATGCCATCAAGCATCTTATGGCCATCAGCAGTATAGATATAATTTCCATCCGCTTTTGATATAACTTGACTGCCTTCTTGGTGAAAGGTTGAATAATCAGTGTAAGGATGCATAAAGTGATCTTTATCCATTTGCCAAAATGATTTTTTTTGCTGCTCACTCATGTTCGTTCTCCGAATTATTATATAGTGGTATAAGACCATATCGAATTTCGGTTGAGTATCACCCTTAGTGGGTAAAGGGATTGCTTTTCATCTTTTTATTTTGCAAAGTATGTTTATAGGAAGAAGAAAGCTAAAATAAAAATGAGAATAAAAATGACTGAAATTAGTTATCAACAAGAAAATTGGGCAAATTCTTTAGCCAAGCTTATAGAAAGTATTGGTTCTACGGATTTTTATACCTATCTAGGTGATGCTCTCGAAAGCATATCACCATACGAAGACATGATAGTTATTGCCTATTCAACGGATAAAAAACCCTTTATAGTTTTTGAAGATTTGTCGGAAGCACATAAACAAAACACATTAAAACAATATTTGATGGGTGCTTATCTTTTAGATCCTTTTTATGAAATTCAAATGAAAAAGCCCAAAGATGGAATTTACCGCTTAGTTGATGTGGCACCCGATGAGTTCTATTCTTCAGAGTATTACCAAAATTATTACACTGGTTCTGATTTTCAGGACGAGGTTGGTTTTATTATTAAATATGATGACGAATATGAAGTTATCGTTTGGTTAGGAATTCAAAAGAATAAGACAAAAATTACCACAGATGAATTGTCACAATTAGAAGATACATTGCCTATTGTTATTGCCTTATGTCACCAACATTGGCAACGTGCTAGCTTACCTTTTCCTAATACAGGCGATCAATTTGAAAGTGAAATGGGGTTACAATTAACCAAAGCATTCAACAATTTCGCTACGGATTTTCTTAGTAACAGAGAATGCGAAATTGTACGACTAATTCTCAAAGGCTACTCTTCAAAAGCTATTGCTCAACTTTTAGAAATAAGCCCTGATACAGTCAAGGTTCATCGCAAGCATATTCACCTTAAGCTGGATGTTTCTTCACAGGCAGAGCTATTTTCATTGTTTTTATCGTCTTTATCTTTGGTTGAAATAGGCTCAGACGTAGACCCCCTTACGCTCTATTTTTCATAAATATTTAATCGTGTTTTTTCTCGACTTTTAATATTAATATCATACCAATTACGATAGTTACAAAAGAAAAACTATAAGCGTAATTTATTCCTGAAAACTCCATTAACACACCAAATAAATAGGCTCCAAGCATGGAGCCTATTGCAAGAGCGGCTGAACTAAGTACTGAAAGTTGCCCCGTGTGATCTGCTTTTGCGATAATGGCAAACATATACGGCAGAGCAAAAAAGTAACAGGCAATTAAAAGTAACACAAACCCACCAAACGAATAGATAGACGGTTCAATAAACAGCAAACTAAATGAAGTGATAGCGACAACTAATGAAACCATTATTGGCTTTAATCGACCAAAGCGTTCAGAAACCAGCCCACTCATAAAAGGAGCTATCGCTGAGGTTAATAAAGACAAAGCCAACAAAACAGACGAGTCATCTGAAGAGATATTGTATTCTCTTGCTATTATTTCCACAAAGCCCCACAAACCTAAAAAACCGGCAAAAGAAATGAGTAAACCAAGTAAGGCAATTAACGCTGATTTTGACTTTAATAGGCTTTTAAAATCATTCTTAACATATTCAACTTTATTCTCAGGAACCCAGTTTGCAAATAATAACAATATTGAATAAAGCACCATTACCGCAATGAGTAATCCATTCAAACCGTATTCATCTATGATAAACAAAGGAATAATGATGACAAATATTGAAGGAACAAGCTGCTCTGGCACCATTTTAAAGGCATAATTTTGATCAACCTTTTCTGTTTTGGCCACTATGCCCATACTAATGGAATAAAACAGTGCCCCTGAAAAGCCGAGGAATACCATTGACACCAAAACACCTTGGTAATCATTCATAAATATAATAGCTACAATACTTAACAAAGCTAAAAAGTAGCTTATTCTTACTGATTTTCTCCACACAACACGATTAAACCAAATAAAAGAGGTTATTGCGATCAAACTATAACCAGCATAGTAAACGCTAATAATGGTACCCGACTGCATAGGGGTTAATGATAATTCAGCAGCGATAGTACCTATAAGTAATGGAAGGATTGAGAAAATAAAAACCCCTGCCAAACCTAAAGTACAAAAAGAGGTAAACGTACGTTTTGAATTCAATATACTTTTGGTTTGTAAATCAGTATTCATTCTATAATCTCGTTTTATATCTTAAGTTATGGCTATGTTAAACTCATGTTTTTAAATTGTTTTCTGAGCACTTTTTTATCCAACTTACCTGTTGCTGTATGTGGCAATTCATCAACAAAGACGACTGCGTCAGGTTTACACCACTTGGCAATTTTTCCGTCAAAGTAAGCGAGTAAATCATTTTCAGTTACGGTAGCGTTTTGATTTTTAATTGCAAACACAACAGGACGTTCATCCCATTTAGGGTGACTAATACCAATAACAGCTGCTTCCACTATGTCTTCATGATCAGAAGCTAAGTTTTCAAGTTCTATTGTACTAATCCACTCTCCACCTGATTTAATAACATCTTTCGTTCTATCGGTAATTTGCATATAGCCATTGGTATCAAAAGTACAAACATCTCCCGTATCAAACCAACCGTCATTATCATGGTCATTATTATCAGCCTGATAATAATGTGCCGCGACCCAAGGCCCTTTTACTTTTAATGTGCCAAATGAAATGCCATCCCAAGGAAGCTCTTCATTTTCATCGTTGACAATCTTCATCTCTACGCCATAAAGAGGAATACCTTGTTTAACCAGTAGTTTATCTTGTTCATCTTCACTAATTGACTGTAAATCATTTTTCAGATAGTTCACCGTACCTACGGGGCTCATCTCTGTCATGCCCCATGCGGCCTGAAGTGAAACATTCAATTTTTCTTTATAGTTTTTAATTAAGCTTAATGCGCAGGCAGAACCACCTACAATACATCGACTTAACGTAGGAACTTGCTTCTTATGCTCTATAAGATAATTGTATAGTGCTAACCAAACAGTGGGAACTCCTGCACTAAATGTCACTTTTTCATCGTTTATAAGCGACGTTAAAACTTCCCCATCGGCCATTTTATTACCCGGAAAGACTATTTTTGCACCGGCCATTGCACACATATAAGGTAGGCTCCAAGCGTTTACATGAAACATAGGTACGATTGGCAAAACCACTTCTTCATTTGAAATATTAAAGGCATTCGGTACCATCGCGCCCAAGCCATGCAAGATTGTAGAACGATGGCTATAAAGTACCCCTTTTGGATTTCCTGTGGTTCCGGATGTATAACATAATGAACTAGCTTCATTTTCATCAACATTAGGAAATTCAAATTCTTCAGATTCACCCTGTAGCAACTCTTCGTAGCAGTAAACATTATTTAAAGATGTTTCAGGCATGCTTTCTTTATCTGTAAGAATAATAAACCCTTTAACTGTTGTTAACTCACGTTGAAAAGCTTCTAAATTACCAACAAACATGGGATCAAGGAATACATACTGATCTTCTGCATGGTTAATAATGAACTTGATTTGTTCAGAAAACAGCCGTGGATTAATCGTATGACAAACATAGTTAGAGCAAGAAATCGCATAATATAATTCAAAATGCCTATGATCATTCCAAGCTAAAGTAGCCACTCTATCACTGGGTTTAAGTGCTAATTTTTTCAATACATTTGCCAATTGACGAGTTCTAGCAAAAGCTTGTTTATATGTATATCTATGGCGAGGATTATCAGATGTAACAGAAACAATTTCTACATCAGGAAAAATTTTATCCGCATAATTCATCACTGAATTAATTGTAAGGGGCGAGTTCATCATCAAGCCGTGCATATGAGTACCTTTTCAAAATTAATAAGCGTAGATCTACGATATCTTATGGATATTTTAATTGCAGTAACACTAATAGGGTATAAATACCAATCAGACTAACTAAGTGATCTTTTTAAATGACCTAAATATCCAATAACATCGTTGCTTTCAATCCCAATAAGCCAGCTATTGATCAATCAAGCGCCTTGTTCTTGAACATTTATCTTCATTAAAAATTGAACCATTAATTAATCTGATTGGTATAACGATAACTTTGCTTTAACATTGCATGCAATAACACATTACAACCCGCTTCAACATCTTCGAACTTTGCATTTTCAGCTTCATTATGTGACAAACCATTCTCGCAAGGTATAAATATCATACTTGTCGGCGCTACTTTTGAAACATAAACAGAGTCATGGCCAGCACCACTTACCATATCCATATTCGAATAACCTAGCATATCAACAGATTTTCTAACGGCTTGAACACATTGTTGATCAAATTTTACAGCTGGCGAGCGCCATTCATCTTTAATGTTACTTTTCAAACCAAATTGCTCTGCTCCCTCTTGAACAACTTTAAAAAAGCGTTGTTCCATTTCATCCAAAACTTGTTGCTCTGGGTGACGTAAATCTACCGCAACAATAAGACGCTCAGGAACCGTATTACGCGCCCCTGGCTCGGCTTTAATATCACCAAATGTTAATCGAGACCAAGGTGAAAATTCTGCCACCATATCATAGAGTTTCTGCATCATAATTGTTAAGCCCATAAATGGATCTTTACGTGATTCCATGGGGCTTGGGCCCGCATGACAAGGCTGACCTTCAATAATCAAGTCATACCAATTCATCCCTTGAACGCCAGATAAAACACCTATCTGTAAATCTTCACTTTCTAAAATTGGGCCTTGTTCAATATGAACTTCAAATGCCGCTTTAACGGAGTTAGGAATAAAGTCATCACCCCCTAAATAATTTATTCTATCAAGCTCTTCTCGTATCGATTTGCCGTCTTTATCTACGCGGCTATGCCCGTATGCTAAACTAAATTCGCCAGACCAAACGCCTGAACCTATCATTGCGGGGCTAAAGCGAGCACCTTCTTCATTAGTCCAAACAACCACTTCAATTGGGTGCTCAGTTTCGACTTTATTATCATTCAATGTTCTAATCACTTCGAGTCCGGCTAATACCCCATAAACGCCATCAAACTTTCCACCAGTGGGTTGTGTATCTAGATGAGAGCCCGTGAGTACCGAAGGAGAATCGTTAAATTTCCCTGCTCTCCTCGCTATAATATTTCCCATAGGGTCTACCTTTATCGAACACCCTGCCTTTTCTGCCCAACGAACAAAAAGGTCTCGCCCTTCTTTGTCTAAACTGGTTAACGCCTGACGATTACATCCCCCTTTAACAGTCGCACCAATTTTAGCCATTGACATAAGACTGTCCCATAAGCGCTGACCATTAATTCGAATATGCTGATTTGATAACCATTTATTTTCAAACATGTTTGCCCTTTAATTACTAAGCTAAATAGATATAAATAAGAATTGAGGTTAATTTGTTTAGGAAGTCCTTCCTATACCCCGTTGGTAGTAACAGAGAATTTAACCATTCAAGGTTAGGCTTATTGGACATTATTCTTAGTTATAAGGTTTACTTTAAATGGAAGTAAATGCAAATAATGACGATTAAATCACTTAGAGCTGACATATATATTTAAACGAGCAAAAGGCATCAAAGCGCAAGGAGGGAACATCTCGTGACACAGCCTTACCCTATTTTAGTGGACACACTTCAATTGTTGTAGGGATACAACAGGAAGTGTTTTATGACCAAGGGTAAAAGCTACAAACGATACCCTTCTGAGTTTAAACGTATGGTTTTATTGAGAACCTCTGAATATGCTGTCACAGATAACAGTGTCTGTGAAGATTTAGGTATTAGTGACCGGCAACTCAGACGGACACGTTGTAATCACTCATACCTGATTTAAAAATTGTACAGAGAAAGAGATATTGATAATTTAGGCCGATCATTTTTTACTAATTTTATGATAATAACAATATGACGTATTTTTATAAAATTTTGCTTCATACATTGCTTGATCAGCATGTTCTAATAATTCATTAGCGTTTTTAGCGTCATCTGGATAAATACTAATACCAATACTTGCTGAAATTGTTTTAGGACTATTTTGAATCATTAAGGGTTGTTCTATTTGTTCAATCAATTTTTGTGCAACACGTTTTGCTTGGTCAATATTCTCGATATCAATAATAACAACAAATTCATCACCACCTATACGGGAAACCAAATCTATCTTTCTCATTTCAAGCTTTATGCGTGCAGCAATTTCAATCAACACTTTATCACCTTCAAAATGACCAAATTGATCATTTATAGGTTTGAATTTATCTAGATCAATAAATAGTGCAGCCATCAATTTATTTTGTCGTTCACAACGAATTATCGCACTGTTTAGATTACTTTGTAACTGCCGTCGATTAGGTAAGCCCGTCAAGTAGTCATAATATGCTTTATTAGATAAATCCATTTCTTTAATTTTTGAACTTGTATTATCACGAAGAATAAGTACGTAATTATAAGGGATATTATTTTTATCTAATGTACTATTAAGAGTCGCTAAAAAAGGTTGTCCATTCTTAGTGGTAACATCTCCTGCCCATTGACGTTTTGTGGCAATGATATCTTTAAAAAGAAGATTGTCATCATAACAAAAGATAAAATCGGTAATTAACAATAAATGTTTATCTAATTGAGGAAGATTCATGATATTCAATTTGGCAGCAACATTAGCTGTTTGGATATAACCATCTTTATCCAAAATAAAACATGGTTCAGAGGTTGTTTCAAAGACTAATGCTGCTAATTTTAGTTTACTTTCTGTTTCTCTTTCATCAGTAACATCATTGCCAATCCCCACTATTCCCTCAATTTTTATATTTTTCTCATCGCTATATAAAGGGATTTTTAGCATATCGAGTAAACGCTTTTCCCCATTATTATAAGTAACCTTTTCGTCGCAGCGAATTTCATTACCTTGGAGAACTTTTTTATCATTTCCTTTTATGTAATCAGCTGACTTTTTTGACATCAAATCATCATCGCTAAAACCAATTATGTCTTTACTAGCTTTATCTAAAAAAATTTCAAAAGTGCGGTTACATCGTTGATAAATGCCATTTTTATCTTTGATAAATATAAAGCCAGGAAGGGCATCAATCATAGTGGTTAGCATTCTTTTTTCTTTCTCTAATGCTATATGTGCGCTAATTTGATCTGTAATGTCTCTAGCAACGATTGCGACTGCTTTGGTGGGCAAACCATTATAAAAGGTATGCCGGCTATCTATAAACCTCTCTTCACCTAAATGATTTTTTCCCCAAAATTGAAGGCTTACCTCTTCACCTTGAAGTGCTTTATCTAAAAACGGTTTAATGTATTGTTCAAAACGTTCTTGTCCGTGTAGTTCTGAAACATGCATTCCGATAATAGATTCATTGTGAATTCCAAAGAACTTTGTATAGCCTGCACTTACCGCACGGTAATAATAATTTTCATCAACAATAGAAACTAAATCTTCCAAGACTGACAACAAGGATAAATCCGAAAAATTGGGAGATAAGTCAGTATGTTTCAATACAGAGTCATTCTCTTCGAGGAATTTATTTTTATTTTTCATATTTTTATTATATACAATATTATGAGTAATAATTAATAAAAGCCTAATAGCTTTACATTTTATTAGTTCAATAATTTTTATCTGTTTGCAATCATCACTTTTCGATTAAATTAGTTTTTACATATGTAAATTTTAGTTTGCTATTGATAAGTTGGGAATGAACGCTCATTCATGTGAAATACCAATTCAATTAAGTTTGTTCCCACTCAGCAACAACGAAATGAGCTAGGGCAAAAGCTATTCGACTTTTTCTGGTATTGTGCCTTAACACTTAAAAAAACACATGCAGCCCCTCACCCAGGTAACTTCTTAGTGTTAACAGATGATCAACTCGGCGTTATCGATTTTGGCTGTATTCGTTGTTTAAGTGATGACTTTGTTCATAGCTTCACCGCTATGCTGCCAAAAATTGTTGATAGCTATATTTTTAACAAAAATATAGCTACTTTTTTTTCCAGTTACCAAGAACTGAAATTTATTGAACAAAGTGTAGGCTTTAGTACCTTTGAGTCTGAAGTACTACCTGACCTTCAGCGCTATGGAGAATGGCTTGGTCAAGCTTATATAAGCAAAAGCTTCGACTTTACCAATAAAACGCCTTGCCCAGGAAAACCTGATAATGTCAGTGGTGGTGCAGTAAAATTTCTATCTGGCATGTACAGCGAACAGCCCTGCTTTGACCGAGCTCACTTAGGTTTGATGAACCTATTAACACAAATTGGTGCCAACATTAATACCGATTATTTACGGTTTAAGCCAGCTAAATAGAGTCAATAAGAACCCGTTACTTAATGTTGTGAATAGCTATTTAATTGTTTCAGGTACATTAAGTGCCCTTGCTGCCCTACTGCATATAGGTTGCATATATTTTGGCGCCTCTTGGTATCGATTTTTTGGTGCCGGTGAAAAGATGGCAAAGCTTGCTGAACAAGGGAGCTTGCAACCAACAATTATCACCTCTGGTATTGTAATTATCTTGGCTATTTGGTCACTTTATGCTTTTTCTGCTGCCGGATTAATAATAAAACTTCCTTTAATACGCTTAGCCCTAATAACCATTACTTCGGTATATTTGCTACGTGTTATCGTTGGTTTCTTCTTTTTTAATAATCCTGTAGTAGCTCCTATTGGTAATAGCAGTTCATTTTGGTTTTGGAGTTCCGCTATTTGCCTATCCTTTGGCATTTTTCACCTCATTGGTATAAAACAGCAATGGGCTAGTTTGTAAACAACAAATGACATTATAGTGAGAGCTAAGTACTATGTTAACTTTGCTCATAATTCAATAGACAAACCTAGGCTAATTTAGTTACCTACGTTATTATCTTTAAGTTGGCGTAAAAAAACCAATAGCGTTGGTGCTATTTCTAGCTTAAATGTATCTTGAAAATACGTCACCTTTTTGATGAAAGAAGGCATTACCAACATCTATCCCATTCACTAGTGGGATGAGCCGCTAACTGGTTTTGATAGTAAATTTTTAACATTGTTGCACATGCCTTGTCATAGCTTGAGGGCTTGCGTAAACGTCTTAATGTGTTTTTAGTCCAACTGCCGCCAGAAATATATGGTTCCAAAAAGGCATTGGTATTCACAACATAAATTTTTCATGGCCAGTACAACTCTTAAAACACTATTTCTATTGCTCATTTTACTATTATCTCTTAGTATGTTCGTAGCAAAAATAATCAAGGAATAAGAATAATGAATAAAAGTGAATTGGTAGCAAAAATAGCTGAAGACGCAGACATCACAAAAGCTTCTGCTGGTCGTGCGTTAGATAGTTTAATAGAATCTATAACAACTGAACTAGCTAGTGGTGGTGATGTTGCATTAGTTGGTTTTGGAACTTATAAAGTAAATGACCGTGCAGCACGTACTGGTCGTAATCCTCAAACAGGCGCAGAAATTCAAATTGCTGCGGCAAAAGTACCAGCTTTTAAAGCGGGTAAAGCTTTGAAAGATGCTGTTAACGGTTAATCGTTTCAGGTCGTAATCGCCCAACTTACTTTAAGTTGGGCTTTTTTATATCCGCGAATGAATAGTTAAAGTTAAAACAACACTAGTCTTCTACTCGAACACCCCAAACTTTAGCTTTACGAGTTATTCAACATAAACGATATCGGCTATCAGAGGGAATGTTAATAAGTGCCATGATGACACTTATTAATGATAGTTTATATTGAGTAATACTTGTGGGGATCTCTCAGACTAAAGCCCAACCTACATAGTGATAAGAACATTAAAGAAAATTCAACAACAACAACAACAACAACAACGTGCTACAACAAAGCTCTTTTTATATATCTTTAGAGCAGTCGAGACGCTTCATATATTTTTAACAAAAGTATTACTGCAACGAAAATCACTTTTATAATTTATCATTCTCAACTATCAATTCTTGAGCAACGGCTTCGATACCAGCTTTGATAAAGGAAATTAATTGATATGCAGGATATTTCGAGATCATTAATTGCTCAAACGATTGCTTATGTTCGCCATTTAATAAATGGTTGTCTTTAATCATTATCCAAAGATTAGACCTATAACAACCAATATACTCAATTTGTGCCTGAACTAGTTTATATGTATTGCTCGGAGCGCCGTGACCAGTAAACAACTGTTTAACATCAGCTATTTCAACTAATAATTTCTGCAACACCTTCAACCATTGTGCACTATTACCATCACTCATAAATCCGTGCATGTTGTTGAAAACTACGTCTCCTACAAAAACAACCGACCGTTTTTTACCCAATGTAAAAAATAAGTCACTGCTAGACTCCGCAGCCCCCAGATCTCTGAAACTATAATCTAGGCCATCTAAATTAACTATTTCCCTATCTATAACTAATTGGTTCGGTAGTATTTTATGCTCCGGCCAATCTTGACCAAAATGTGGCTTCCACTTTACTTCTTTTGAATCAACGGTGTCTTTGATGCAGTTACTTACTCCCTTGGTACTAATAATGGGGACTTCATTAAAACCATCAATAATAGTATCGGTGCCATTGTAATGATCAGGATGCCCGTGAGTAATAATAACCGCAATTAATGGCTTATTAATGTTATCTATGTGCTGTCTCAACAATATAGCGTCAGAATTAACCATCATAGTGTCAACAACAACGAGGGCATTCTTCGTTTCTATAATATAAGCGTTAGTAAAAAAAGTACGCTCTTTTGATGTAAGCATATGAATAACATATCCTTCATCTTCATAAGTGTAACGACTATATTTCAGTTTTATTTTTAGGTTAATGACGTTCATTTAGTGTTTCCATTATTCATGTATGTTGACCCTATTTTTATTAACATCGTCATTGTTAGCACAACATTCAATACCAACGGCCTACACCGGAGTGATTATCTAATAACTGAGACATGAATAAGTAGAACAATGATAAGAGTCAAAATCATTGTTACGCAATATTCCAATGAAAAACCCATGTCTTTATTGAAGAACCTATAAGTTAGCTCAAATACTTTTTCAAAGTTGATTAAGATCGAAATAAATCTAAACTTAAATCTACTTCATTCCCTAACCAATAGGCATACTCAGTATGATCTTGGAGGTTATCACCAGTTAACCCATGCACTAATACACTTAATCCTTGACGGTTATCTTCAAGCCATGGAATAAGTTGATCAAAATCATTTGATGAAAAAGTTATTTGGCAACTCCACTTCAGGTGAGGGCCTATAGGCTTTTGATGCACCCTCCCAACTTTTAAGGAAAACAAATCACCTGCCTTTATGCATAAATTTTTAGCAAATTCTAAAGTTTCTTGTTCAAAATAAACATGAGCATGGTAATAGTCATGAATATTAACTGGAGTTTTCTGTTTGTTCATTTATTTAATTCCTTCTTTCTTAACATCAGTACTGTATAAAGTTTGAATGAATACCTAACCACACGCGAGCGAACTGAAATTAGCCTTACAAATGTATTTGCTGTTTAAATACGTTCAATGGCTTTATGTGCGTGAGCTAAAGTTTGAGATTCATCTCGACCAAGACCACTACTGTCAATAAAGGTGACATCGGTAATGCCAATAAAGCCTAATATATGCCGTAGATAATCAGAAATGAAATCAATTTCAGTACCTAATTTTGTACCACCAGAAGCAATAATGATATATGCCTTTTTATTCTCTACTAAACCAATGGGCCCATTATCACCGTAGCGAAAGGTTAATTTAGATCTAACAACTTGGTCAATCCACGCCTTAAAGGCTGCCGGTACACCAAAATTATAAATAGGAAGACCAATAACAATTAATTCTGCTTTATATAGTTCATCAACTAATATATCAGAAGCGACCAAACACATTTTTTGCTCACAAGTTCGCTCATCAACAGCGGTAAAATTTGCTTTAATCCAGTTTTCATCAATCAACGGAATACCTTCAGCCAAGTCTCTAATAGTTACTTCGCTATTTTTTTCGCTTGTAAGTTGTTCAATTAACTTATCAGTTAAAACTCGGCTATATGAGCCTGTTTTTCTCATACTTGCATCAATCCTCAAAATATTCACAATCATATTTCCTTCAGTTTTAATATTGAATAATATAAACACCCACCACTAAGATTAACTAGGTGAAATAAATGTTTACATTGACTTCATTAAGACAAAATGGGGTTTATATTAATGCCACCATCTATATTATATTCACCACCAGTAATGAATGAAGCATCGTCAGAAGCTAAGAATGTAACGAGTTTTGCAATATCTTCCGGCTGTCCAAAACGTTTTAATGGAATCCTATTTTGCATAGCTGCTGCAAACTCATTTAACTGTTCTTCTTGCATGCCTGTCTTACCAAAAATAGGGGTATATGTTGGGCCTGGATTTACTGAATTTACGCGTATTTTTCTTGGCGCAAGTTCAGTTGCTGCTGTTCTAGTATATGAATTTAACGCTGCTTTAGAAGCAGCATAAATAGCCGTATTTGGCATACCGGTATAAGCATTAATAGAGGAAAGATTAATAATAGATCCGCCATCATTAATTATCGGTAAAAACTTTTCAGTGGTAAATACCGCACCTTTGAAATTAATTCCCATCTGAGTATCAAACATTTCTTCAGTAATTTTCCCTATTGGAGCTGGACTGAAAATACCGGCATTAACAAATAACACATCAACAGTGGCAAACTCATTTTTGACTTGATCTACAAGTGCATCAATTGCAGATAAATCTATAACATCAGCCACAATACCTCTAACACCTAATGTAGCAGCCGCAGTAGAGATTTTATCTGCTGAACGACCTGTAATAATTACATTCGCGCCAGCTTCCTTAAAATATTTTGCAGTGGCATAACCAATACCACTGTTACCACCCGTTACTACCGCGACTTTTCCTGTTAGATCATTCATTCGTGTATTTCCTTTATAAGTTTAAAATAATTCCGTACCGATCAGTTCAGATATTGACAATTTAAACCGAACGGTTCAGAATTGCAAGTATGAATTTTATAAAATGAGAAAATGATGATGACCGCAGGCCGACATCGCAGCTTTGATAAAGACAAAACACTTGAAAAAGCCATGTTGGTTTTTTGGAAAAATGGTTATCCTGGCACCTCGTTAACAGATCTAACGAATGCAATGGGTATTAATAAGTCGAGCCTTTATGCTGCTTTTGGTAACAAAGAAGAATTATTTAATCAAACACTTAAGTTTTACTTAAGTAAACATGGTGAAGTCCATTCAACAGAGCTTTTTAAAGCAGAGCTAAACCTTAAGGAACGTATCAGAAACTACTTACTCTCGATTGCCAAAATGATAACGAACCCAGATTTACCTAAAGGTTGTTTAATTTGTAATTCGACTTCAGAAATAGCAAGTTCTTGCTTACCTGAAAATTCGGCAATAAATATTAATCGTATTAATCAACATACTTTATGGACGTTAACTGAGTTTTTAAAAAAAGAACAACAGGCAGGGAATTTGATTGATGGGCATTCAGCAAATACATTAGCAAACTACCTTTTAACATTGCAATTTGGATTAGCTATTTCTGCAAGAAATGGCAGCAATATGGAAGAACTTAAAGAGGTAGTAAACTTCTCTCTCTGTCAGTTTAATTAATTATATTTAAACGACAACAACTTTGATTTATTGATGCTATAACTAAACTTTTTGTGAAGGTCTGGGGAAAGCACTTAGCTAAGTTTTACATTCCAAGGTAATAATGTTTCGATATCAAGTGCAGGATTGGTGAGTTGTTCTAGGCAATGCATGAGATAATCGAATGGAA
>MAAC01009942.1_pt1 | contig 79419 bp, 61 predicted proteins | sample 1115981 | NCBI WGS metagenome assembly MAAC01 (sample SAMN04961126, study PRJNA320927) | seawater metagenome | isolation source: sample BD02T64 sea water enriched with oil for 64 days | place: USA:Gulf of Mexico | collected 2013-07-27
GCAAAACCACGTCCTTGCTCTCCGGCTCGCGCTGCTTCAATAGCGGCATTAAGCGCTAACAAATTAGTTTGCTCTGCAATGGCTTTAATGACATCGATAACACTAACCATTTGATCAACCGTTGTGGCGAGCACACTTATCACTTGGCTGGCATTATCCAAGTCAGAAGACAACTCATTCACTGATGACATTGATTTGTTGATCACTTGACCAACTTCATTGGCTTGCTCTTTTGCTTCAAATGCTGATTGAGAGGATTGCTGAGAGGTTAACGAAATATCTTTTGTACTAGCTGCCATTTGGGTGATAGCTGTCGCTAACATATCTATTTCAATATACTGTTTTTCAAATAATGCGTTAGCATCACTGACATCTGATTTTACTGCACTTGATGTCTCACTTATGACTTGGGTAGTGGTAATAATGGTATTAATCATTGCCTGAGTTTTATTAAAGAAATGATTAATTTGTCCCGCTAATTCTCCCATTTCATCTTGTGTTTTTATCTCTAATCTTTTCGTTAAATCACCATCACCATGTGCAATGTCGGTCACAGCAAGAATAACTTTTTTTAACGGGTTAGTGACAATGACACGAGTAAGTATAAATAAGATAAACACGAGCAAAACGTCCACTAATACCACACCAATGATAATTTGTATTAATGCCGCATGAATTTTTGTATTGATCGCTTGTTGGTCAATACTAATCACAATATCACCCACAATAGTTTCTTCGTCATAATCAATATGAACGAGAGATTGCTTTATCTCTGCTCCCTTTATCCCTTGATTATGTTTGGTATATTTAACTTCACCGTCTAAAGTTTTTATTTCAATACCGTAAACATAAGGAGTTTCTAATTCAGATGAACCTATTTTGACTATCTGTTCAGTTAAATCCATCCATATAGCCGCAGGTAAGTTCAGTTTTAATCTTTCTGACACTAAAGTAATACTTTTATTTGCTTCAACTAATAAAGATGACTTTACAACTTTATAGTCATAAGCCCCTTTAGCAATTAAAACAATACTGACCAGAATGGTCGACATTACTATTAGTCGAAATTTAATACTCAAGTTAGAAAAAATTTTGATACGTTAATACTCCAGAGTTTAATTTATGAGAATGTTATTAGGTCATCGATAACGTAACCGTCACCTTTTAATTGCTCAAGTACTAATGATTTCACCTAGCAGACAGCTTAGGAATAGATCGTAAGCTTTGTGAATGTCTACCTCAAATATCACTAATAAAGTAACGACTAGCAATCGATAATAGGTATTAAATAGAAAGTATTAGCTCTTTAGTGCTAATACTTTCGTGTAGAAAATTGAAGGAGAGTTGTCTGGAAAATCCTCTGGAAACCAATTGAGATAATCTTTCGTTGTTGAAACTATTTCACCAACAGATATCAAGTTTGTCATCTCCTTATTTGATAATAGCAGCTGGTAATTCGATATATCCAATAAAAGATCATTTGCAGCGTGCAAAAAAACACAAATTAAATGTGATTGTTTATATTCGTTTACACTGATAGTAGCAAGCGTAAAGCCACAAATAATATATTGAAATAGGTAATTAATATCGTTTTACAATAGAGCATAAACAAGGTTAAATAATTAAAACTCGACAATCAGTAGCCTAGGGAGTAAAGGCACAAAAAAACCAAGATATAATCCCATTAAATACAAATAACTTCAAGACTGTTTACTCTAGATAAAATAACAGTATAGTTATTTACTTGTTTTAAAAGCACAAAGATAAAGATCCAAGTAAAAAAAACGTCAGTGTAATTATTCAACAAAAATACAGCTTGCCAATTAATCCCATGATTGCTATTGTTCAATTACTGTAATAATTTAAATGATAATAGTAATTAAATTATTACTCTAAGATTAACTTCGCATTTATATAGAGGCGCATGCTGGTCAAGCCCTTCAGGAGAATAACAATATGTCTTTAATTCCTAGCGATAATATAATGGCTGTTTGCACAGTTATATTTGGCTTAGCCTGGCTTGGTTTTTGGATCGATACCCTAGCAATAGGGAGAAAAATTTCTGGTGTAGTTTGGGTGCTCTGTATTGGCATGCTTTTATCGAACCTACAGTTTATTCCTTTTAAAAGCTCAGCCTACGATTTTGTCGGCGCTACTTTGGTTCCGCTTGCCATCCCCTTGCTACTGTTTAAAAGCAATTTGCGTAAAATATTTCAAGAAAGTGGCAAGGTGCTACTCATTTTCTGCCTAGCAAGTGTAGCGACAATTGCTGGTGCTGTTATCGGTTTCTTCATTTTTGATCTCGGAGCGATAGGCCCAAAAGTCGCTGGTGTATACAGCGGTGGCTATATCGGTGGTGCTGTTAATTTTCTGGCGGTATCTCAAGTAGTGGAAATGACTACTGATGAATTCAGTACTGCTATAAGCGCGAGTAGTATTGTTAGCATTCTCGCCTTAATGCTACTTCTTGCTATTCCTTCCACCAAATGGCTAACACGATATTTTCCATCTTTTAGGGATACTTCTATGGCAGAAACGAAGGAAGATCCCTTAGAGATTGAGTGTACATCAAAATTAAAGCTCTCTCATCTGACCGGAGCAATAGGGTTAAGCTTCGGTATTTGTGCCATTTCTAAGTACTTTGCCGAACTCTGGGGATTGAGCCAATATACCTTTCTATTTATTACAGTACTGACGCTTCTTATTGCTAACTCATTCCCTAAAATGATGGGTAACCTAGAAGGTGAGTTTGAAACAGGCCTGTTACTAATGTACCTGTTTTTCGCCGTAGTAGGCGCTGGCACTGATATGTCAGTATTTTTAGGCTCTGCTATAACATTGTTTTTCTATGGCATGTTTATTATTGCTACTCACCTTACGGTAACATTATTTTTTGCAAAAATGATGAAACTTGATCTTAAAGAAACGGTGGTAGCCTGTGCCGCTGCTCTCGTAGGCCCGGCTGTTACAGCAGCAATTGCCACATCACGTAATTGGCGAGCGCTGGTAACTCCTGGCATTATGTGTGGCATATTTGGTTATGCTATCGCGTCTTTTATCGGTGTTACAGTAACAAGCTTGCTTAGCTAAGCCGGTCAATAGTAAAGTTTGACTTTACTCTCCCATCTAGGATGCCTCATCATTAGACTATGTTGAGGCAGTCGGCATAAGTTATATGCCTATCATATTCAATTATCTTTTCTACAACACCTACTGATACTCAACTTTTAGTTAAGTATCTAGGCCTTTAATTTTTCATAAGACGTTTTAGATGCTTAATGAAAGCACTTTAACATTTATCCCTAATTACTATTAAATTTAAGTAACTTAATATCAACTTGAACATGGTGACAGTTACTATATTTATATAATGCTTAAACTTAGATCTAGAACATTGAGGTATCGGGAAAACGGCTAGGTTTAGTCCGTACTAAGCGTTGTAACGGCCGTTCTTTGCTATTTTTATCTCTTAATATCAAGTTAGTGTCAGCAATCATACTTGGCACCAAGTAATAAGCCTGACGAAGGTGAATTATTTCTATTGGTCTTGGATGGGGAATTTATGGCATTCAGAACGAGGCTTACAATTAATTGAACCTTTCTCGCACCTTTATCATAAACGTTTTCCATTGATAAAGCGTTTATCGAATACTAGCAAAGTAACGACATGCTGTGACAATATCTTTTATTTTATTAGCTGATAAGGACTTTGAATTAGCGTGCTGATGTTTGTTATGCATAAACTCGACTCCAATTTTTTAATTAACCGTTGAACAGTCAATCGAAGTCGAGATATTTATTAACGTGCCAGTTGAGGGAATTACATGGGCAAACAGATGGTTAATTTAATCAGAATCAGAGCTCATCATTTCTTGTTCTATCCATTTATTAAATTCAACTTCATTTTTGAGAATGAGTTCGCTTTTGTTTTCTTTAGTAATCATGGTTTGAAATACTTTAGAAAACATATAGGCAGAAATTTCATTTGGGTGATCAATGCCTCGTGTAACTGGATAAGATTCCCTGTAAAAGGTTAAATCATTTATAGTGTTTGTAATTAATTTATTATCGTGATCTTTTTTAAGTGTATAGTTTCCTTCATTGAAAATAACAGTGAAGACTTGATCGGTGAAATCAGCTCCCATTTGTGGAAGGTTGACCTCTTCTTTAAGTAAGGTTCTAACCCAATAAAATTCGGATGGCTGCTGAGGGTTTGGGATGAGCCATTCAGCCAATGGTGCGTCCGGATTTGAAACTTGATTTAACGTTATATATTCTTCTGATTCAACATTTGCTTGTTTGAAATCCCAAAATTGGGTATTTAGTTTGACAAATTTTGATGGAAAACTTCGCTGAAGAGAATGCATTTGTTCATGTGCTAACAAGCCACCAAATTTCTTTAAAAGTTTTAAACGGTTTTTCTCATCAATATTTTTTTGCCAAATCCCAGTTAAAGAATTTAAGTGTCTCTGGCTTAAAATTATAAAACTACCTCTTGTATGAGCAAATCCGCCACAGAGCCAGTTATCAATTTTTATAAAACGCCAAGGATGATCAGCCATTAAATAATTATTATTTTTGAGAAGTAGTTTGTTGACCTCTTCTACAATATAAGTAAGTGCATTTTGTTCTGTTTCACTAAAGGGAAGCACAGCATCTTGAAACCTTTTTCGGGCATAATTTCTTAAATCATCGAGCTGAGAAATTGATATTTTTTCTTGTAAAAATGTTTCAATTTCTCTTTTTTGTAGTTTTGAGAAATAAGGTTCAAAGGTTTCATCAATGATTGCTTTTCGGGCGTCTTGTACCGAAAGAATATCAACTCTAGGTCTTACTAAGGGGCTTTTTTTTAGCTCTGATATTTGGTAATCATTTAGGCTATATTTAGGATTTATTCTTTCACTAAAGTCCCCATCGCCTTGAATATTTGGAATATCATTAGGGACATTTTTATCATTTACGGCATGTTTCAAGCCTAAATTATGACCAACCTCATGAGCGATTACAAAAGCTTCCATATATTTTTGCTGTGATATGTTTGCTTTAGGATCTCTATTTTGAACAGAGCCTAAGGCAATGAAAGTTAGATTACCTTGCATCATGCCACGGCCTAAGGGACCTTTTCTTCCGTCAACGGCATTGACAAAAAACATATTTACAATATCACCTTGACCACGAATAAAACCATCCTTAGTAGCCATTTTGACAATTTCATCTAAGTTTATTAACCCATCACGTGCCTTAGAGTTGTTATAAAACAGTGGTTCTAAAAAATAAAAATCAACACCCGCCTTGGCAAATGCTTGGTCGACTAAGTCTTCTGGTAGCGCCATTGATGCGGGATCTTTTCCGTTATCTCCTTGAATGACTATAGGCTGTACGATAATAACAAACGGTTTTTGAACGTCATCTACTGGGGTAGAAAATGCGGTGGTGCTATGTAAAATAATGCTTATAAATCCTATAAACAGTTTAAAAATTCGCATGGTATTACCTTTAATTGAGGAGAGTTATTTTGTCATTTTTCATAACAAATGAAGTACTTTAAAAATTTAATATCTTCTATGGACGCCTTAATAAATGGCTAATTTAACGACAAGAGTTCTTGCACTCTTTGTTTAAGCTGTTGATTATAGGTATTTCGCTCCTTGTCATTGCAAAATGCACTTAAAAAACCTTCATGCGCGTCCCCTAATGCATTTGCAACCAATGTATTGACTAGTCTCTCATAGGGAATATTAAGGACTTCCGACAATGCCACAATTCGACAATATTCTGTATTTGCTATCTTGAAATCATTTATAAAGCTAGCTGGTAATTCCCGACACGGTTTTTTTTTAAGCGTACAACTTTCCGTTAGCGCTTTAAATTTTGAAAATGTATGATTATTTTTCATTCAATATTTCCCTGTTTAATTTACTCTCTATATAATAAAAATTAACGAAACCTTGGCATGCTCAAATAATCATCAAACACTTAATTGACATAACGGAGCTTGCTAAACTAACGACTAACTTAGTGCGCCAATAACTTTCAAACTCTCCTTTAGCTGGGTAACACTTTCTTCAGATAAAGCATTGAGTACCGTCACTTCGTGCTCTTTAGCAATAGCAAATAGCTTATTAACCAATTCAGTACCAGCAACAGTTAATGCTATTAATTCTTCTTGAGCGTTTATTTGCCCTTTATCTTTCATCAACTCTACGGTAGCCCTGAAAGTATTCTCTGGTTGCATCACCATTTGTGCTAACTCTGTCGCAACCGAAGCACCACTATCAGCTAATAATGTCAGTACTCTCCACTCCTCTGGCGTAACATTATGCTCAGCCATGAACCGTGGATATAATGCCGAGCTAGAACTTCCGTAAGCAGCGTGTAATAAATAAGGCAGATAATCTCTTAAAAAGCCGTTATTACCTATCTTTGCTTGCTCATGCTTCATGCTTGACGGATGTTGTGTCGAAACCGCATAACTACCGCAGGCAAAAACTAAGGGAAACGTAGCTTCATCGTATCGATAATTGATCACTTCACCAATAATAATCAGATGATCGCCACCATCAACTACATTCCATGTTTTACATTCAAACTGTGCAGCACAACTTTCAAATAAAGGGCTTCCACCATCCCCTACGGTATATGAAACGCCCGCAAACTTGTCTTCACCTCGACCTGCAAATTTATTGGATGTATCAACTTGATCTTTACCTAGAACATTAACCGCAAAATGTTTTGCATTATCAAAAATTTTCGCACTATAAGCGCCTTTATCAACACTCCATAAAATCAATGGAGGATCAATAGAAACCGTATTAAAGCTACTAGCTGTTACCCCTACCGGTGTTCCATCTCCATCTATTGTAGTGATAACGGTTACGCCAGTAGGAAATTGACCTAGAGCTCTTCTAAAATCTTTAATGTCCATTGGGTTATTCATAATATGACCTCTTAAACTAAATTAACGACCTGCTTTCTCTGTCGTTATAGAACCTATACCCCAGTGTCTTTTAGGGTATTTAGTAATTAATACCCAGATATTTTGCTCTAGTGCTCCGATAGAAAATTGTTCAACAAAGATAAAATCAGACATTGATACGAACCTCGAAATAACCAAAACTGGTAGCTGCATTACTGTTTTATTACACACAGAACTAACGTGAATAGTGAAAAATTCACAGTTAAAAAGTTGCTTTAATTTGCTTGTTACAAACGTTTGATTGTAGACATAACTCTCTTCAAGCCTTATTTATCAAATAACTTTATTTTCAATAAACAAAAAGTAACCAATACCACTTCACATGTCAACCATTAATCCCATTAATAACACAATACCAATAAGAAAAACAAAAACATAAAAATCATAAAAAAAGCAATAACAAACACCAACCAGCTATTAACCACACTAATAAATCATTAATAATATAAGTAAAGACACAAGAATAGCTTAATCAGTCTTGAGAGATACTTTAGCTATAAAGACAATTTAATGGGATTAAATCATTTTGTTTTTTTGATGATTAGTATAATCTATAGTGATAGTAACTAAGACGCTGTTATCAGTATTTAGACATACTTTTAACAATATTGATAACGAACAATTTATCAAACTCAACACACAATAATGTCAATTTATAGGAAACATAATGGCTTGCATTTTAATAACGGGTTGTGGTTCTGGCCTTGGCGCTTCATTGGCAATAAGGTTAGCCAATGAAGGACATGAGGTAATAGCCACGGTAAGATCTCTTGATCATAAAAAACCTAAAGTTAACGGACATTCAACTTCAAACTTACTTGAATACACACAGATGGATGTCACTAAAATAAACGAAGTCAAAGCCGTTTTTGATTATTTGGCAAAACAGGGTAAGCAACTAGATATTGTCGTTTTAAATGCTGCCAGTTATTCAATGGGCACTATTGAAAGTGCCGATTACGAACGAAGTAAGCAGTGCTTTGAAGTGAATTATTGGGGGAGCCTTAATGTCATCCGCTCTGCATTACCGATAATGCGCCATCAGTTAAATGGTAAAATTATCGGTATTGGTTCAATTTCTTCCACCGTAGGTTTGCCTTGTGATGGCTATTATTCAGCTTCGAAGGCGGCAATGGAACGTATGCTGGAAAGTTTAAGATACGAAGTGGCACCTTTTGGAATTGATGTCAGTATTATAATTCCTGCCGCCTTTTGTTCAAATTTATTCCAGTCACTGCCCAATGAACTGCCTGAAAGTAGCCCTTATTATCCACTTTTAAAGCACTGGCTTACAAAAATCCAACACAGCAGTAACCCTCAAGAGATTGATAAAACGGAAGTAGAAGACACCATATTAAGGATTATCTCTACCAAGAAACCTGAGTTTATCTACCCCGTGGGTGCAATGGCATCAAAGGTACTTGGTAAGTTAAAGGTAATGACAGTTGAAGAGCGCAAAAAAGCCATTTTAACTTGGTCAGATACAACATGGTGGTCAATAATTGACTTTAAAGGAAAATAATCAAGAGCAGCTATCACTATTAGTTTACCTTTATATAACAGTCAATTTTTGTAGAGTAAATGGAGCATTGCTTGTACAAGTAAAATATTATAAATAAAATATCTGCGCTTGATTTAAGAAAGACTAATGCGCACATCAGTCTTCTCAATTTACAACTAAGAACTTCAAGGTGAAATTGTTAGTTGTTCGCGTTTGATACTTCAACTTTCCCATCTTTCATCACAAAAACCACATTTTTTATCTCATTGATATCGTCAAGAGGACTAGCAGAGAAGGCGACAATATCGGCAAACATCTGTGGGTCAATTTTCCCTATTTTCTCTTCCATACCAAGCAACTCAGCAGCATTAATAGTAGTAGCGATTAAGGCATCTTGTGTTGTCATTCCCACTTTATTAACATACCACAATAATTCATTCGCATTATCGCCATGTTTAATTACCCCAGCGTCACTGCCAGCAGCAATTTTCACCCCGGCTTTGTAAGCATTTCTAACACTTTTAGGGTGCGATTCAATGGCATTATGCATTACATGCAACATTTTCGAGTCAGTTGCAGTTTTTGAATCTCTTATTACGTTATCTTGAACAGCGATAGTAGGTACTAAGAATGCGCCTGTTTTCTTAAATAGAGCAATTGATTTTTCATCACTAAATGTTCCATGTTCAATAGAGTCGGCTCCTAAAGATAACGCTTGGTTAATACCGGCTACGGCATGCCCATGGGCTGCAACTTTTAATTGTCGGGTTTTAGCGGTGGCGATAACGGCTTTTAATTCATCTTCTAGAAATACCGGTCTCGCATCGCCATGTCCACAAGGTTTGGAACCACTGCAGGTAGCATAAACCTTAATAAAATCAGCGCCCATGTCGATTTGTTTTCGTACCGCTTTTCGACAACTTTCTGGTCCAGAACAAGTTCCACTTCCATCACCCCCGCCAACTGAAATAGTATGCCCAGACAAAAATATCCTAGGCCCTGACACTACACCATTTTCGATTGCTTTTCTTAAAGCAAATACGGCCCAACCTGAGCCTCCTGGATTTCTTACTGTCGTGTAGCCAGCTTGCAACGTTTTAGCCGCATTTACTTGTGCCTTGAAAATTCGATATGCCTCACTGGCGTCTTTATTGTTAGATTTGGTCCAATCAGGACCATTCAGATCCAAATGCACATGCATGTCAATTAAACCAGGCATGACAAAGCTGTTTTTTAGATCAATTAATTTTGCTTTTGTTTTGTTCTCCGGTTCAAAATCAACATAGCCATTAACTAATTTTTCAATTTTATTGTTTTTAATAATTATCGTTTGCTGTTTTCTAACTTTATCACCAGGTACTGCAAGCAAAGTTCCAGCATGAATAATCGTCCACTTATTTTCACTTTCAACGCTGGACTCGGTTGCTTTAGATTGCTCAGCGAAAGCAATAAAACACCAAGTAAACGCTAAAATATATTTAATTTTCATTATTATCTTCTCATTCTTTTTAGTTTTAGTTTAAATTTACGTCACTGGTAAATGTTGGCCTATTATGGGCTTGGTATTGAGACAGTCTTTCAAGGACGTTTTGTACTGCCGCTTCTAATTGTGGATCTTGCCCTTTCATCATCAAGCCCGGATCATTTTCAATTTCAATATTGGGCTCTACGCCATTTGGTTCGGCCCATTTCCCTGATGGTAAATAAACACGTTGCGGTGGGGTTGCAATACGGCCACCACTAACAAAAGGCATACTCGCAGCAGGACCAATCAACCCTCCCCATGTTTTTTCACCAATTAATGGACCGACATTAGCTTGTTTAAATAGTAGTGGAAAGCCATCACCACCAGAGTAGCTCCAACCATTTGTAATAAGCGCTTTCGGCCCATAGTGACTTAATTCTGGTAATGGTGAATCCCTACCGTTGCGATTACTAAAATAGACTAGAGGCTTACGATTCAGTAATTCAACTAAACGGTCGCCTAACGCCCCACCACTATTAAATCGCTCATCTATTACCAAGCCCTTCTTATGAAATTGTGCTCGATATTGCCTCATCAGTTCGTTTTGGCCATTTTGGCTCGTATCCGGTAGATAAATATATCCCAGCTGTCCATTTGACAACGCTTCAACTTTCTTACGGTTTTTATCTACCCAGGCCAGTTCTCTTAGTTTACTTTCATTCGATAAGGTTTTAACAATAACGGCCTTGCCACCTTTATGTTTTGGCCTAGTATTGACCATAAGCTCAACATTGCTATTCGCTAATCCTTCAAATGCCGCCCATGGAGATGAAAAATCCGTTAGTACTCTACCGTTCACTGATAAAATGTAGTCTCCTTCATTAACATCAACACCAGGCTCACTTAACGGCGATCTAACATCTTGGCGATGACTACCCGCATTGATGATTTTTTTGATGCGGTACATACCGTTAGACATTTCAAAATCAATACCAAGTAATCCTGTATATTTTGAGTCGTAACGCTTACGAGGTATAGCCGTCGCCCAAACATGACCGCCTGACACTTCGCCGGCAAGTTCGCGAATAATGAAGCTTAAATCAGAGTCGGTCCGTACATATTTAACCATACCTTCATACTTGCTTTTTATTGCCGGCCAGTCAGCACCATGTAAATTAGGGTCATAATAAAAATCACGTTCAAAACGCCAAGCATCATTAAAAATTTGTTGGCTTTCTTGCTGACGAATATATTGCATCGTCAAGTTTTCTGTGTTGATTGATTTATCTAATTCTACGGATTTACTTAATGGCACGACAAAAAATTCATCTTGCTTTTGTAGTAATACCATAGCGTTACTCACATCAAAGGTATTGCTAACATCCTTGCTCAGCACTTCTTCCTTACTCGTTAATAAGTCATAAAAGTATGCTGTGATTGTACGAGAGCCACTGCCGGATCTTTTACCTTTTAAGTAGACCAACTTATTGTCATCCATTGCCAATTGATAATAATTACCCGCGGGTAAATCAATGACGCCTGATCTCGATTCTATATTATGTAAATCCAACGAAGTTCGGTGTTCTGAAGCAACGACATAATTCTTGTGCGGTAATCGTATATCATTTTGCAAAGGTAATACTGAAATTACTGTTGAATTAGCATAGGCCCAGGTAAAATCTATATCGCTATAAACGGGGTTTAACGCCCGTCGGCTTAAAAAATACAAATAGTGACCGGTTTTATCGAATACCGGCGTATGATCATCATAATTTCCTGACGTGATTTGATGTGACTTATTGTTCTTAGAATCATATATAGAAATCACTCGGTTTCTGTTGTCTATGTCTTGCGCATACGCTAACCATCGAGAATCGAATGACCAACTTGGCTTAAATAACTCTAACTCTGAATTGTGACGCCATAAGTTACTCGCAATTTTATGTGTTTTTTTTGTTTTTATATTCACTACTCGTAGTGTTTGTTTATAATCAATAAAAACAATTTTTTTACTATCAGGAGACCATGTTGGTCTATATAAGTAACCTTTTTCAAAGGAGGTTAGTTTGGTGACTTTATCACTGTTCAGATTTTTAACGTATAACTGATACTCTCCAGATACATCGCTCATATAGGCCAGTAAATCACCACCGGGTGATAGTGCGGGGAATCGTTCTGCAGAGCCACTACCTAAACCATAATTTTTTGCTATATCATGTTCAACATCAATAACAAATACTTCACCTCTAGCTTGCACAACAACTTTTTTCGCGTCATTTGACAATGACACAGAAGTGACTCTATCTTGCAAATTAATACTTTTAGGTATTAGTGAATAGGAATCTTCGGTAATTGAAATATTCATTTGGCTTATGCTTTCATCAACTAAAGATAACAGCTTCAAATTGCCTTGATGCTCAAACACAATATCACTGGGGCCAAACGAGGGCCGAGTCACATCATATTGATTAAAATCAGTTATTCTTCTTTGTTTATCACCATCTAAAGCTAAATGCCAAAGGTTTGAGGTTTTACCGCCACGCTCCGACAAATAATAAATACCTTTATCAGTCCACATTGGCGCTGACTCAGGCGCTTGATTGTTGGTTAATTTTCGAGACGTTTTACTTTTTAGATGGTAATACCATAAACTTGGTGCCCGCCCTCCTCGATATCCTTTCCAAGTTTCTCTATTAAAATCAGGCTGATTTTGAAAGTCTTTTAGGTATGAGTAAATAATTCCCTGACCATCAGGCGAAACAGTTGCCATTTCAACATAGGGCATAGGTAACTTTTCAGGCAGTCCACCGGCAATTGACACTTTATATAATTGATTAAACCTTGGTCTATAGCTTTCCCGATCTGACACAAATAGTAATTGTTTACTGTCTGGCATCCAATCGATAAACCGATCAAAAGAGCTATGATAGGTTACTCTTTTTGGTGTCCCTCCTGCTATAGATATAACATAGATATCTTGGTTACCGTTTGCGTAGGGAGCAACAAAAGCCACCTTTTTACCATCAGGAGAAAATTTAGGGTGTAACTCCTCCCCTTTTTGTGACGTTAATCTTGTCGCTTTTCCTCCTGATTTATCTACGATCCACAAATCAGATGCATAAGAAAAAACCACATAATTTTGAGATACATCAGGAAAACGCAGTAACTGCTGTTTGGCGGCGGCAACACTATTATTGGCAAACAATAATAAAGCCAGTAAAGCCAATATTATCGTTGTTGTCTGGATCGTTTTATTTGAATCGCGTTTATTTATTGCTAGCATGAATATGCACTTCTATATATCACTTATCAATGATTGCTAATTTAGTTTCGAAGATAAGAGAAGGTAAAGGTAAAAGCAGCATCTGTATTAATAGCGAAGATTAATCAATTAAACTTTGCTGTTAAAGAATATCAATACCAGTAAGTTAGTGAGCAAATATTTAGTCCGTTTAGCCTGATCACGTGTTTATTGGTATTGGTATAAATACTGATAAGAATGAAAACTAAAACAGCAGGTTAAACTGTTTTAGTTTTTTCAGAAAAGGACTTAAAATGAAGCTTTTAATTCAAGATAAAAGCGACGCCCTAAAGGGTCATAACGGTCTGTAGCATATTGATTAGTAATGTAAGGAACCTCCTCATCAAATAGGTTTTTAATCCCAAACGTTACTGACGTATTAACACTATTAATTGCAGTATTATAAGTAGCTGAAGCATGATGCCACATTTGATAACCGTATTCGTTGACTTGGTTGGTATCTGCTGGGCTTGTTAAACGAGCACCACTATCAAAGTTAACTCTATAGTTAGCAGACCAATCATCCATATTCCAACCAACAAAGACAACACCACTCACTTCTGGGTGGCCATCAAGACCAACAAAGTCAGTAGGCTCTTCACCAACCAAATTATTAGCATCATACTCTAATAGGTAATTAACATTTGCTGATAATGTCACTAACCCAATAGAATCAGTATCGACATTATATAAAACGCTCGCGTCGACACCTGTAGTTGTCAATGCCGCAGTGTTAAACGGTGCTATGTTTAATAAACCAATTTGACCGTTATCGGTACGTTCAATTAAATCACACCAGTCTTGGTTTTCATTTATATAACAATAACCAGCCGCCTTACCAAAATCACCAAAACTTTGATTAATACCGTCTTCAATGTCTAAGTTATAGTAATCTAACGTTATCGATAAATTTTCAACATACGATGGAGTAAATATCACACCCAATGTTTGCATTTCACCCGTTTCTTTCTTTATGTTACGGTTGCCAGTAATACCGGGCTGAAAAGTGTAATCGGTATGAACATAATTACTTGGCACACCATCAGCGGCACAATTACTCGCGACTTGAGCATTAGTCGCAGCTTCACCATTAACGGAATCACACGGGTCTATATTTCCTGGTATTGGATATAAAAATCCCAATGTAATTGGCCAAATAGGACCATAATCTTGTCCAAAGAATATATTCTCGATGTTTGGCACTCTAAAAGTACTCGCATAAGTTGCTCTTAAGCGAATATCCTCTGTTGCTTTATAATTAATTCCGGCATTAAAAATATTGTTATTGCCATAAATACTATTTTTGACATAGCGACCTGCCAAATTCACTTCTAAATCTTCTATTACTGGAACAATCATTTCCATGTACGCTTCCTTGGAAGTGTAACTGCCATTAGTTGCGCGGTTAAACTCTCTCGGACCGGGCTCTCTAGCACCTGATTCTTCTCTATACTCTAAACCTGCAGCAAATAAAACGCCCCCTGCTGGAAGTTCAAATAGTTCTCCTGAAATATTGGCTTGTAAAACATTTTGTGAAAATGAATCAATTCTATGCTCTTGAAATTTAAGAAACTCGGCTTGATCTGAGGTAACAGTATTTTCACCAAAAAAGTTAACGGGTGTACACCCTTTAACTTGCGCACATTCAGCTTCATTCAAGACCAATGAAATGCCATCTAATGTTAGAAATGAACTGGGAATATTTGCTGTATTTAAACGGCTTTGAGAATGGTCTGAGTTACTTTGACCTGAGTTATAAGAAATATCCCAATACCACTCATCATTTATAACCCCTTCTAAACCAACAACAAATCTATACATATGACCTGAAGTGGTATCGTTAGTTGGGCCGGCTTCAGTTAATACGCGTCCAATCTCTACTTCTGTACCAAAAGGATTGAATTGGTTGTCGGCAGAAACATTAACTGACCCCCAAACACTTCCGCCAATAGCATTGTAGTCGACACGACCACCACGGGTGTTTTTTGACGTAGTACCTAGAACATCAAAGAAGAAATCAATGTCATCTGCTATTTCATAACGACCTTCAACATAGATACTATTACGTTCAGTTTCTGAACGTAAGCTTTCCCATGGCCAGTTATATGCGTCAGTATCAGCATTGTATAAACGCGGCGCACCTTGCTCAACAATATATTGTTCACCAACTAAATATTGACCATCTTGGCTATCTTGAGCAATAGTCACGAGTCCTGCGGGATGAACACCTAGACGTGCATCAATAGATCCACAAGATCTTGAACCATTAGCACCTTCTGTTACTCCTTGTGTACAAGAGTATTTAGAATAATCACCACTTCTATATACACCATCGTTTTTGCTTGACTGTACGCCTACTATTACATGACCCTTATCACCTGCAGCACCGGCTGTAATACTCCACAGGGTTTCGGCACCATCACCTTCTTGATTAGCGCCGTATTTTGCAGTGATATCTAAACCGGTAAAGTCTTTTTTGGTAATAATATTCACTACACCTGCCATTGCATCAGAACCATACACAGATGATGCGCCATCTCTTAATATTTCGATACGCTCAACCATACCTGTGGGAATATCACCAAAGTTTGAAGCAGCAAAACCAGAGGTAACCCATCGTTTTCCATTCAGTAAGTTAAGTGTACGTTCAGCTCCAACACCTCGAATATTGGCACGTTGTTGACCACCATTCAAATCATCAAAACCACTACTATCATCACTAATATCTGTATTTTGAAAGACAGGAAAAGCTTGCATCATATCTTCCAGGTTATTCGAGCCAAAAGAATTTAAGACATCAGAATCCACAACCGTCATAGGACTTGCACTGGTCAGTTCTTTTCTTTTAATTCTAGAGCCCGTAATTGAAATAACCTCCATATCTTTATCTTTGGCTTCATCATCATTAGTATTTTCTTGTTGTGCATATAAAGGTTGTGAAAGAAGTGTTGCAATTGAAATTGCAATTATACTTAACTTTGTTTTCATTCGGTTTCCCCTGTTTTTATAATTATTAATCACAATTGTTAAATTGTATATTTTTATGCTTTTATCATCCTCAAGCTTGTTTTACCAATTGAAGTTAAAGTTTAAACTAAATTCAACTCTCTCTTTGGTTATCACTAGCTCTGAAAATATAAATAACTTTCCTCAACATTTGTTAATCAAAACTGTAACTTTGACTAACAAAAAGTAATCAATATTAGTTTGTATGTCAACCAATAAAAACACAAAAACACACTTATTAATCCCATAAGTAACAATAAAAGTAACTTCACAACACAATAAACCGTTAAAATTCAATAACACAGAACAACAAAGAGATAAATAAAAGAGCCCATTAATCCCATTAAATAAAATTAAACCGAAAAAGTAGCAAGTACTATATTGAGAGGTTATATTCTATAACGTGTATTAGGAGGTATAAGGTGAACCAGTTCAGTGGAAGTACGAAAAGAAAATTGGGAGTCCAAACATCCCACATGAAACAGCATGATTTTACTTATAAACAAAGTAAACGGCACCAATAAAATATAACACACCAAATAATTATGTGTTTATTATAAATTAAACACACTTAGACTGGTAGGCAATAATAGATCATTGCTTAATAATTTGAGACAGTTACATGCCTAACTGCAAAGGTATTCTTTCACAGTTACTCAAGTCACCTTTTAATTGAAGGTTAAGCGCTTTACAGCAAGATGAGATATCATAGTCAGACATCAATGATCTGTTGTAATGTGTGTATCACCCCTCTTAATTCAGCTAGCCCTTTCATTCGACCAGCAAAAGAGTAGCCAGGATTGATATTTTCAGCGGTAATTTCATCACTCATAAGATGGCCATGGTCCGGACGCATTGGAATATGCACGTCATCCCTTTGATCCATCACTCGCTGTTGTTCTTCTTCGAGTAAAGCGCGTATCAAGCCAACCATGTCATTATCTCCATCAAGGTGTTCTGCCTCATAAAATGAACCATCCGCTTCACGAATAACATTACGCAGGTGAACAAAGTGAATTAAGGGACCAAATTCTTTTACCATAGCAACTAAATCGTTATCAGCACGAGCACCAAACGAACCAGCACATAATGTTAAGCCATTACTAGGGCTAGGCACTGCCGATAATAATGCACGGGCATCACTAGCGGTTGAAACAACACGAGGTAACCCAAAAAGTGGAAAGGGAGGATCGTCAGGATGAATACACATACGTACGCCAGAGGCTTCAGCCACAGGAATAATTTCACGTAAAAAACTAAATAAGTTTTTTCGAAAATTATCTTCACCTAGCTCGATAAACGCCTCAATACTCTTTTTTATTTCTGCTCGAGTATAAGAGCCTTCACCGCCAGGTAAGCCTGCAATGATATTTTTTTCTAAACATTCACGTTGTTGTGTCGTCATTTGGTGAAAACGTTGATTAGCCGCTGATAAAACGTCAGCACTATAATCAGACTCTGCACCTTTGCGTTTGAGCATAAATATGTCATAAGCGGCAAAGTCAGTCATTTCAAAACGCAAAGCTTGAGCTTGATTAGGAAGTTGATAATTTAAATTGGTACGAGTCCAATCAACAACCGGCATAAAATTATAACAAACAACGTTGAGTCCAGCTTGAGCAACATTTTCGATAGACTTCTTATAATTGTCAATATACTGCTGATAATTACCCTGGCGACTTTTAATGTCATTATGAACAGGAATACTTTCAATTACACTCCACTGTAATCCGTGGCTTTCTATCAGTTTTTTGTGTGCTAAAACGTCAGCAACTGTCCATACATCGCCAGTCGATACATGTTGTAATGAGCTTACAATTCCTGTTGCTCCCGCCTGCTTGACTTGGGTTAAGCTAACCGAATCATTTGGTCCGAACCATCGCCATGTTTGTTGCATTATGTCACCTCTTATAATTTAACTACTACAGACTTCAATTCTGTATATTGAAGTAGTGCTTCGTAGCCATTTTCACGTCCCCAACCAGACTGTTTGTACCCCCCAAATGGCACGCTCATATCAGGAATACCATGGCAATTAATCCAAACCAACCCTGCACGCATGGCTGAAGCAGTTTTATGGGCTTTACTTATATCTTTAGTCCAAATACTGGCCGCTAGCCCATATTCTGAATCGTTGGCCATACTGTTGATGTCACTTTCATTGTTAAATGATTGCACGACTAAAACAGGACCAAAAATTTCTTCTTTAACGATCCGCATTTCAGGTGAAACATCCACAAAAATTGTAGGGGATATATAATAACCATCGGATATGTCTTTAGGAACGCCACCAGTGAGTAACTTTCCACCCTCGATGAGGCCAATGTTAATATACTGGCTAACACTATCGAATTGACGTTTAGATATAACCGGCCCCATATCAGTACTTTCGTCGTGGCAAGGCCCTACTTTTATCGCCAACGTTTTCGTTTTAATTTTTTCTATTACTTCATCAAAGACGCTTTGATGAATAAAGAGGCGGGAACCCGCTACACAGACTTGGCCCGCATGGGAAAATATTGCGTCAACTGCTCCTTGACTGGCCTCTTCTAGATCAGCATCGGGGAAAATAATCATCGCTGATTTGCCACCTAACTCTAACGAAACTTTTTTTAAATTACCTTTAGCTGCTTCAAGAATTTGTTTACCAACCCCCGTGGACCCCGTAAATGAGACTTTATCGACATCAGGGTGTTCTGTTAGGCATTTTCCTGCCGTTGCACCATCACCTAAAATAACGTTAAAAACACCATCTGGTACGCCAGCTTCAATCATTATTTCGGCTAGTCTAACTGTCGATAATGGCGTTTCGATAGCGGGTTTAATAATACAACTACACCCAGCAGCCAATGCTGGCGCAATTTTCCAAACCGCTTGCACTAGAGGTCCATTCCAAGGAACTATCAGTGCGGCCACCCCGATAGCTTCTCGTTGAGTATAAGCATGAAAATCTTGACCTGGAATAATTGAGAGTGTTTTAGTAGACCCCTCTACCTTTGTGCACCAGCCAGCAAAATAGCGGAAGCAATCTGCGGCAAAAGGGATTTCTCCATGTCGTGCCGAGGAAAATTTCTTTCCGGCATTTAACATTTCTAGTGTCGCAACTTCATCACCGTATTCTTCTAATAAATCCGCTACTTTCCATAGAATTTTTCCACGCTGACTTGGCGTTTTATTCAACCAATCACCGCGGTCAAATGATTCCCTTGCCGCAGCAACGGCTTGATTTACATCGTCGTTTGTTGCAACACTTGCTTTAGCAATGATTTCACCTGTAGACGGATTAATAACCTCAGATACTTGTTGGTTCGATGAATATTGCCACTTACCATTAATTAATAACTGCTGTGTTTGGTTAAGTCTCTGTACAATGTTATCTTCTTGGTTACTCAATTCCCATACTCCTAGTTACGATATTAACACTAAAAAATCGCTCAAAAATAAGTTACAGCAATAGAGTTACTTAATTCTATTGCTGTGGTCCTTAATCGGCTGCCATGCATGGGAGCCGATTGTATTGATACATGTCCTAGTAATAAGCTATTGATTCATATAAGCGGTCAACACATCAATAACAGCCTGGTTTTCTTCATCAAGCCCGACAGTAATACGCAACAAATCACCACCACCCGGACGTGGGATGATGCCATTTTTTTGTAAATATGCGCCAGCATCACCGCCAGACTTACCTTCAACCTTAGCAAAATTTAGCAAGTAAAAGTTAGCGACACTTGGCACAACTTCAATGCCGAGTGCAGTCAACGCTAACGTAATATAATCTAGCGCTTGAATATTATGTTGCTTGATCATGTCGGTATAAGCCGTATCTTGAACCGCCGCCGTTGCCGCCGCCATTGCCGCAGAATTGGCATTAAATGGCGTTCTAATGCGTTGTACAAAATCATGAATAGCTTGCGATGTATACATCCAACCGATGCGTAGTGCTGGTAAGCCATATATTTTTGAAAATGTGCGTGTCATGATCACATTATCAAACTCTTCAACCATGGCGCTACCATCGTTAAAGTCTTCATCATCAACATATTCAGCATAAGCGTTGTCGACAAGGAAGACACAATCTTTAGGTAACCCCGCGTGTAAGCGGCGCATTTCTGCATCACTAATGTAAGTGCCTGTCGGGTTGTTTGGATTGGCAATGGTACAAAACTTGGTCTTTTCAGTGACACGAGACAGCAGTTCGTCAACATCGACTTTATAGTCAGTCTCAGGCGCAATCACTAATTCAGCACCTTGTGCCATGCAATAAATATTGCTCATGATAAAACCATTTTCACTTAACAGCGCTTCATCACCGGAATTAATAAAGGTGCGAACTACTAAGCCAATCAGCTCTTCAGAGCCGTTCCCACACATGATTTTATTTTCGTCTAACGTAAACGTCTCAGCAATTGCTGATCTAAGTGTAGTTTGGCCGCCATCGGGATAGCGATTTAACGACAATGCACTATCTTTAAATGCTGATAGAGCCGCCTCACAGGCACCGTGTGAAGATTCATTTGACGACAATTTAATCGGGTTTTTAACTCCTTCAATATTACTTTTACCTTGTTTATAGGCGTTAATTCGTAATATTGAAGCATTGGGTACGGGGCTGGTCATAGTATTTATCCATTTGATACTAGATTCGTAGTCATGCACAATGCAGATAACGTTAGTATGCGTTGTACACAACTACTCAATCTTTAGAGCGGGTTTATTTACAAACTTCTTTTCTGTTTTGTGGCATCATTAAAAATGGCCATGGTGCAGGGAAGAACTCGGTAAGTTTAACTTCTATAATGGCAGGGCCATCTTGAGCAAAGGCTTTTTGTATAGCCGTTCTCATTGATTCTGGATCTGTTGCTAAGTAGCCAGCCGCACCAAAACTTTCAGCTAACTTAACAAAGTCAGGGTTATGAAGGTCCGAGCAGATCACTCGTCCATCAAACCATTCTTTTTGTTGGCGTTGTACATTGGTGAATCGAGAGTCATTAAAAATAATAGTAACCAAGGGTAATTTATATTGAACGGCGGTAGATATTTCTTGCACGTTAAACATAAAGCCACCGTCACCACTAATTTGGATAACTTTTTTATCCATATTACCAGCCATAACACCTAATGCTGTTGCATAACCATAACCTAATGTACCTTGATACCCAGCGCTAATGTGTTGGCGAGGCTTATAAACAGGAAAGCCGTACCAAGATACGAAGCCTGTTTGTGTTACTTCATCAACAAAAATACCATCACGAGGTAGCTCTTCACGAATAACATCGAGGTACTCCATTTGAGGACCCACTTTTTCGCGGATTTCAGCATCTACAGCAGATTTAAGTGCACTTAACTCTGGTTCACGAGAGCTTGCTTGATGGTTATCTTGATTAATAAGTTCTTTCATTACTTCAAGAACAACACCAGAATCGCCAACAATACCCACTTCTGGCGCATTAATTCGCGCTATTTGTTTTGCATCAATATCAACTCGAATAATTTTTTGTTCATCATCAGTCCCCCACATAACAAGTGGCCAATGTAAACGAGTACCGATAGCAAGCACTGCATCAGCTTCGCCCCATAAACGATGCCCCATAGGGAAGTTGGCACTTAAATAATGCTCACTAGAAACAATACCTTTACCACTTCGACAGGCCATAACTGGCGCTTGCAAACGTTCAGCAATTTCAAGTACTAAGTCACTACACTCTAAAGCGCCTGAGCCAACAACTATCATGGGTTTTTTAGCATGTTTTAAAATGTTAACAGCTGCTTCAATTAAGTCTCTATCAACGGGTTTTTTCTCATGAGTTACTGCAGGTAATAAACCAACTTCGGTTTTAAGCCCCATCATATCCATTGGCATTTCTATAGCGACAGGTTGAGGACAGCCTGTTGTTAATTGTTTAAATGACTCAGCGATAACTTCTGGCGCATCAGATGGGTAATCAATAGATGCTTGCCATTTAGTTATATTGCTGATCATACCAAGTTGATCATCAATTTCGTGTAAGTCACCGTAGCCTTTGCCAATACCTGTTGATGCAATTTGGCCAACAATACAAAGTACAGGGCTATAGTTACCCCAAGCTGTACATAATGCGCCAGTAGAGTTTAATAAACCTGGTCCGGGAACAACGGTGTAAACCCCCACTTTTCCTGTTGACCTTGCATAACCGTAGGCCATATAAGCAACACCTTGCTCATGGCGACTATGAATAAGACGAATATCGTCACCTTCATGGTACATGGCGTCGAAAAGATGATCTAATTGGCCACCCGGTAAACCAAAAACAGTGTCCACATCGTTAATTTTTAAAGATTTTATGATGGCAACTGCGCCTGTCATTTTTGTCATGATTTATTACCTTATTTTTTTGTTGCTTGTTTAGCGGCATGGCGCTTTCGATAGCGAATTAAAAAAAATGGAAAGAAAATGATGTAAGCCCAAACCATAGGTACTTTTAGTGCCTGTTTAAGTCCTGTAACTATATCATTTGGGCTAACATAAACTTTACTTTGCATTTTTTGATCTTTATGGCTGTAAATGATGAGATGATCTTTTTTGTATTCAAAATGACCAATTTCAAAATCAATATCAGCTAATTTACTTATTACTTTCATTGGCTTATGTACTCTTTTTTAATCGACCCGTTTCTTGAGCATAATCAATTCTTGATTGTAATAATTCTGAAATGTCTTCTGGTTCATAACCATAAGGAGGAGTAAATTGGCCTCTTGCATACAAATCATTAAAGACTTCTTTACAGACAGTGATTTTGTCAACTAACGCTTTAGGTGGTTTTCCTGATGGGAATTGATTAGCCGGATATATAGGGTTGGTATACATTTCTCTAAAACCTTCCGTGCGAACATCAATCCAATTATTGTGATTAATTTTAGTACGGTAATGACGCAGTGCTTCAATATCAACCGTCACAGCAAGCACTTGTTCACTAGGGTATGGTGCTTCAGCCATCATTACTCCCCTATAATCAATACCAAAGGAGTGACCCGGACAAAAAGCTTTTGGATAATACTCGTAATTTACACTGCCCCAGTTAGCACCAAACAAATAACACATATTGTCATGAGCACGAGTACGGCGGGTAAACTTCCAAAAATCCCAAGGTTCAGATACGCCTTCAAACTCTTGAATAGCCCCTGGATGACAAATAACCTCAGCACCGTTATATCCTAATGCACGGCTTACTTCAGGAGTACAACCATCATGACAAGTCATGGTGCCTAATTTACCTATTTCAGTATCAATAACAGGAAACAAATCTTTAATACTGCCACCAAAGTGCTCACAATATTCATCAAACATATCATGCGGGCTTGTACCAAGCCCTAATGAAGCATTGATATGCCATTTGTGATATTTAAGTACTACGTTGCCACATGGACCAACAATAAAATTGGTGTTGAACCAACGGCCAGGAAATTCTTTGACTTCCTCAACTACACCGCCACCACAAATATACAAACCATATTCTTTGGCAATTTCACCTAGTTGGTCAATTTCAGGGCCAGGGATAGTTACGGCTCTTTTCATTGCGTCTTTAATTTTAGTTTCGCCTTTACCTGGCGTTCCAACCCCTTGCATAAAATATTCAGGTAAAACCACCAGTTTTACTGGGATTTCCCAATGATAACCGACACCAAAGTGAATAAGGTTTTTAATTCGATCCAAGTTAATTTGGATACCTTCTCTGTCATCAACTACGGTTACTTCTGGTTGTATAATTAGCGCAGTATACGGCTCTACCTTTGCTCTTTTCTTTCCAACTTTTGCTTCAGCCATTATTTATTTCCTTTTATTCTGTCAGTATTTAACAGTAAGTATTAATGTTAAAAATCGAAATCATCTTCAACATTTTTAATGCCGAGATCATACAAAATTTCGTTTGCCGCAATAGTCCCCATGCCACTAATACCACCGCCTGGATGGCAAGATGGTCCGGTCATATAGAACTTTTTAATGGGTCCTCGATAGTCAGCATAATTAGGGAATGGACGAAATGACCCCATTTGCGCCAACGTTCTTTCTCCACCAGTCGTTACACCTCTGTTAAAACTTAAATTAGCACGTGCTAGGGTAGGTCCAGACTCAACATACTCACCAAGGATATTGTCATCATCCATATTTGTAGTGTAGTTACGTAATTGTTTAAGCAGCACATCTTTACAATAATCAGGTGCTAGTTTTTCCCAATCTTGACCAGAAGCTAAGTCAACAGGAACAAAGGTATCCATTATTAATGTATGTTTACCTTCAGGCGCACGCGTCGGATCCATTTGACTCCAAGCAGCAGTCCATAGAAATGGGTCCGTAGGTGCTTGACCTGCCGCAATCTCTCTATATTGCTTATCAATATCAGCAACGCTACCAAAAATACGTTGAAATGCAGTTTTATCCATTTCACTACCATTTTTAAATTTAGGCGCTTCGTCTAGTGCATAATGCACTCGTGCAATGGTGATATCGCCAAATTTAAAATTGCGCACCATTTGTTTAAAGCCACTTGGTAATTCATCATCTTCAAAACCATCAAGGTATGTTTGGAATGGGTCAAGCGCACTGACAACGCCTCGGCTGGCAGTAATATCAGTACCATCATCAAGTTTTAAACCAACACATTCACCATTTTCGACAAGAAACTTTTTCACCGTTGCACCTGTCATTATTGTGCTACCGCTGGCTTCAATGTATGACTTCATTGATTCCGACAACATTCCGCTTCCACCTTCAGGAATGGATTGTCCAAAATAGTGAATACTAGGGATCATCACAGAAAAAGCTGCAGCTGTGCCTTCTTGATCTGGCAATGTTTGAGGAGCCATTGCCCAGCCAAGAATGAAAGCTCTAACATGATCATTGTCAAAATTTTCTAAAGTAAATTGACGTGAGCTCAACTGAAAGTCTCGAAGCTTCTTCATTCCTGCAGGATTATTTTCAAGACCTTGATACATATAGCTTGGTGGAGCAGGAGGGGAAAACATGCCTTTAACAACGCCATCTTGTATTTCACCAAACTCTTCATATATTTCACGATATCGCTGGGCATCTTTTTTAGAGTATTCAGCAATAGTGTCACAGGTTTTATCAATATCTTTATAAACGATAATGCCTTGCCCTTCATTCTTATTCGGGTGGCCAGTAATATGATCATCTGAATAAATATAACGAAGGCCATGTTTTTCTAGCTCTGGACGTAGCTCCTGAAAGTCCGGATTCAAATGAATCCAAACATGGGATGACCCGAACTGGTCATGTTTAAATCCTGGTTTGGTGAGTTCTCGGGTTAGAACCCCGCCCCCTACCCAGTCATTTCTTTCGACTACGCATACTTTTAATCCATTTTTAACCAGTAGTGCAGCACATATCAAACCATTGTGGCCACCACCAGCAATAATCACGTCAAAATCAGCCATATTTACAACCTTTATTATTCAACAAATATTAACAAGGCACGTATACAGAACGAATGTCGTTCTTCCTCATCAAGAAGTAAGGAACGAAACCAAATTAAACCCACTTTCTTCTGACGCAATAATATTATTAATCCCATTAATTGTCAACACAAAAATACAAAACACCATTTAAAAGGCTTGTAAGTGGCTTTTAAATCCGCACACAAATATACCCAATAAATTAATCCCATTAAATACAAGTTAAAATTAATCCCATTTAATATTAGTGACATCAAATTATTAATTCGATAGAATTGCAGTTATTGCTAACTAATTAACGGAAATAAAATATGGCGACTAAAGTAAAGGCAGCCACAACTAACGCGAAGCGTCCGATGCCAAGAGGACAGGCTAAACACGTTGTGGACACCTTAGGAAAAAGAATTGCTGCGGGCGAATATAAAGAAGGTGAGACTTTACCAATAGAAGCAGATTTATCTGTAATGCTAGGTGTCGGGCGTAATGCATTACGTGAAGCCGTTAAAATTCTATCTGCTAAAGGTTTTATGACCACAACTCCCCGCAGTGGTACTAAAGTAACTTCTCGAGTTCATTGGAATATGCTAGATCAACAAGTATTAGGTTGGCATGCAGATCCTGACATAGCGACAGAAGCCTTTATGCTTGATTTAATAGAAGTTAGACGAATAATAGAACCCAAAGCGGCTAAATTGGCAGCAGAGCGTGCGACCAGAGAGGAAATCTCCGACATAATGGATGCGTTCGAACAAATGAAAGTTCACAAAGATGATCACGAAAAAAGAATGGAGGCAGATATTCAATTTCATTCACTCATACTGATGGCGTCGCACAACCCTATTTTAAGCCAATTTAAAACAGCCGTAGCAACTTACCTTAAAGCACACGTAAGACTAGGCCAAGAGCAAACCGATGAAGAAATTGAACTAGATTTAGAGCACCATCACAAATTAGCTTGGGCAATTGCTAGTGGTAAAGCAGACGTTGCATATAATATTGTTGATGACATACTTAGCCACAATACTAGCCATTTATCTAACATAAACAAATAAATAGGCAGCTACAAAGTAATGTATGAGCGCACCACATGTAATATAGCTACATTATTTGAGGGTGCAATCTAACACCTATCGATTTCACCATATTTATATTAAATCAAGCACACTTCAGTATCACTAATCAAAAAAGCCCTATACAAAAGTAGAGCTTTTTCATTGTTATATAAATTACTTTTTATTTTATTTTATTTTATTTTATTTTATTTTATTTTATTTTATTTTATTTTATTTTATTTTATTTTATTTTATTTTATTTTATTTTATTTTATTTATAGGATTATCACCAACACACATAAATCCCACCATTAAAGCAAATAAACATTCAATCATTCATTAAAGACAAATCACAAAGAACAACAAATAAATATTTAACCTTAAATATCAATAAAATACAAAAACAACAACGAAAACCAATAAACAAAAATATGAATTAATCCCATTAAATAACAATTGTAATTGCTATTTTTTATGAGTAATTGATATAATCAACCACTTATATAACCTAGGAGCAAGGTCTTCCAGATGAGTAAAATCTTTCTATTGGGCGAATGCATGATTGAGTTAATGCCATCGCCGTCGAATACCTTTAAGCAATCATTTGCCGGTGATATCTTTAATACCGCTGTTTATCTAAAACGGTCGTTTTCTCAAACTCAAGTACACCTGATAACAGCGATAGGTAAAGACAAGTTCAGCCTAGAAATGCTCGAACATTTTCATCGTGAACATATCGAAACTTCATTTGTTTTTCAATCAGACAATAAAATCCCTGGGCTATATGCCATACAAACTGATAAAACAGGAGAGCGTAGCTTCACCTATTGGCGTGAAGATTCTGCGGCACGCCAAGTGATGCAATACCTTAATGACGAAGTCATTAAACAGATTTCACAAGCGGATATGTTCTTTTTTTCTGGCATATCATTAGCCATATTGCCGCAAGAAGACCGTGAAACTTTTTGGCGCTTCATTAAAAAATTAAAAACAGCTAAAGTACAAGTTGTATTCGATCCCAACTATCGAGCCGCATTGTGGGCGAGTCCTGAGCAAGCGAAACAGCAATTTGAATTAGCTTTTGAATATGCTGATATCACTTTACCCGGAGTTGATGATTTTCAAGAGCTTTATGGCTTAACCACAGCTGAACAGGTCGCCGACTATTTATATCCATATGCTTTAAAAGAATTGTTAATTAAAAATGGAGGAAAAGAACTACTTTGGTTAGGGGATAATCAACGTCATTTCGTTACCATTAAACCAGTAGATAAGGTAGTTGACGCCACATCTGCAGGTGATGCATTTAATGGCGTTTACTTAGGGGCTCGCTTGCAGGGGCTACCTGCTCATCAGTCCATAGCATTGGCGTCCAAAGCCGCCGCGTTTGTGATTCAACATCCAGGTGCGATCGTTCCACAAAGCACATTCAAAATTTTTATTGAAGAGCTAACGAGTTCGCCCCATAGTAGATAAAAATCATATAGCTGTATGGTAAGCGCTCTTAAACGATTCATCCCTCTTGGTCGATACATTCTTATTAATCAACAAAGTATGCAATTAATCAATTAAATCAGTGTGATTTCAAATAAGTTCAATTGTGGAGATAATATGTAATAGTTCCTGAGTCTGCAGTAGAGCCATGTTGTTATTCGCTGGCTATTGCTCTTTGAGCAGATCACCTAGCTCTATGGCGGCCTGGCGCAATACTGATTCAAAGCAGAGTAATTCCTGTAAACTTTTGCGGATCACCGGAGCATGGGTGAACAGACAGGCAAACAGTTTACCATCCTGATCTTTGATGGGTACCGAGCAGGCAACCATACCATCGACAAATTCTTCGTTATCAGTTCCTAGTTCATTAGCCTGGATCTTTAACAGCTCATTTTCTAATGTCTCGGGCTCAGTCAAAGTATTACGTGCCAATTTATCTAATGGCAATTTATCTATAATTCGATGACGGCGTTCTTTGGGCAAAGAACTTAAATAAAGTTTACCGCTGGCAGTACACCATGCAGGCGTATGGCTGCCAACAGGTAAGTGAATACGCAACGGCCAGTTGGTTTGCACACGATCATAATAGATCATTTCAGTGCCATCAGGAATTGCGATACCACAGGTTTCACCAATAGTTTCCGCCAAATCTTTTAAAATTGCTTGCCGTAACGCTTTAAACCGGCTGCTATGGAGTACTCCTAAAGCGATACTGTGCATCCGGTCGCCGGGAAGCAACAAGCCACGCATATTAATTTGCACATAACTATCCGCTTCAAGTTGTTGTAGTAAACGGTGAATACTCGGTTTAGGAATGTCGAGTAAAAAACTTAATTCAGCTGGTGACATAGGTCGCTCGGCACGAGAAATAGCCTCGATTATTTCGAGTACCCGGGTTATAGATGAGCCTTTTTCTCTTCGCTGAGCTGTCATTTTATATCCTGTCATAAATTTCGTGCTCATTATAAGCAAGCCTAGCGCATATAGGCAAGTAACAACGGCCTCAAAGACACCTATCTTAAAGACAAAAAACTAGCCCATCGTTAGAAAGGCTAGTTAATACCAATTGAATTAATGAATTCACCACTTAGCGAGAATTAAAAGGCTTAGAGGCAAGGCATTGATTGAAGAGAATGGTTATTCCCTTGTCAAAATCAATAACGCCGCATGTAAGCCTTTTAAACTCGCCCTTAGGGAGTTTCATTATTTCAATTGGTATACTCTCACACTTACCCGTGAGAGCTATTCAATTGTGCTCGGATTAGCTTAACGTTGGCATTGAAAACTCTGCCCCCTCACGAACTCCTGCAGAAGGCCAGCGCTGAGTGATAGTCTTACGTTTAGTGTAAAAACGTACCGCATCTGGCCCGTAAGCATGTAAGTCACCAAACAATGAACGCTTCCAGCCACCAAAACTGTGGTAAGCAACAGGCACAGGCAGTGGCACGTTAATACCAACCATACCTACTTGAATGTTGTCAGAAAAGTATCGCGCCGCTTCACCATCACGAGTAAATATACAGGTACCATTGCCATATTCATGGGCGTCAATTAAATCCATGGCTTCTTGCATTGTTTGCACACGAACAACTTGCAATACAGGGCCAAAGATTTCTTCTTTATAACTCACCATATCAGCAGTAACGTTATCGATTAACGTACCACCAACAAAGAATCCATCGCTATATCCTTCAACCTGCGGATGTCGACCATCAACCACTATAGTTGCGCCCTGCTCTTGCGCATGATTAATATAACCAATCACTTTATCGCGATGCTGAGCGGTAATAACAGGACCGAAATCGTTGCTGCTATCTCTATATTCACCCACTTTTAAGTTAGCCATCGCAAGAGTCATCTTAACTACCAGCGCATCCGCAGCAGCATCGCCAACGGCAACGGCAACAGATAACGCCATGCAACGCTCTCCTGAAGAACCAAATGCGGCACCAAGTAACTGATTAACGGCATTGTCCATATCGGCATCTGGCATCACGATAGCATGATTTTTTGCGCCACCTAATGCTTGGCAGCGCTTGCCATTAGCGTTGGCTGTGGCATAAATATATTCAGCAATTGGCGTTGAACCAACAAAGCTAACCGCTTTAATACGTTCATCAGATAACAATACATCAACCGCGACCTTATCGCCATTAACAACATTCATCACGCCATCAGGTAGTCCCGCTTCTTTTAATAACTGAGCAATAAGTAACGTTGAGCTTGGATCTCGCTCTGATGGTTTTAAAATAAAACAGTTACCGCAAGCAATTGCCATTGGGAACATCCACAGCGGTACCATCGCTGGGAAGTTAAATGGCGTGATACCCGCAACAACACCTAATGGTTGGAACTCGCTCCATGAATCAATATTTGGTCCAACATTTTTACTGTGCTCGCCTTTTAATAATTCAGGCACGCCGCAAGCGTATTCAACATTCTCTATACCGCGTTGTAATTCACCCGCTGCATCATGTGATATTTTCCCATGCTCTTCCCCTATCAACTGGCAGATTTTATCAGCATTGGCTTCAAGCAATTCTTTAAAACGAAACATCACTCGCGCACGCTTAATCGGCGGTGTATTACGCCATGCAGGAAATGCAGCCTGAGCACAACTAATGGCTTGCTCTACCGTTTCAACAGAGGCTAATGCCACTTGTCGAGTCGCCTGACCCGTTGCTGGATTAAACACATCTTGAGTGCGAGCGGCGTCGGTGCAAATTTCACCGTTAATTAAGTGTCCTATAGTATTCATAAATAATTCCTCTATATATAAAAATAATGTAAGTGGCGCAGGTTAATCCCATAGCCCTTGGTAGATAGCGACTATATCGCTGATAGATGGTTCAATCGGGTTATTACCTGGAGAGCCTGAAGCCAATGCCTGCTCAGCCATGGTTTGACAAACCTCGAAAAAATCATCGCGCTTAATACCAAATTCCTGTGGCGTTGGCACCGCTAATTCATCGTTTAATGCACGAAGTTCAATTAATAGTTTCTTGTTAGCAACATCAATGCTGTCTTGCTGTGTTGCGATACCCATCGCTCGTGCACAATCGGCATAGCGTGTTGTCGCGGCGGGGATCGAATAAGCGGTAACGCTTGGTAATAACATCGCATTAGAGAGCCCATGGGGCACATGAAAAAAGGCACCTATAGGTCGACTCATACCATGCACCAAGGCCACCGATGCGTTAGAAAATGCAACGCCAGCCAAAGTTGAACCAAGCATCATTGCTTCACGAGCATCTTGGTCTTCACCGTTGTGATAGGCTTTTCGCAAGTTTGGTCCAATCAGCTTAATCGCAGCAATCGCCTGACTATCGCTGTATGGATTCGCTTTTTTACTCACATAAGCTTCAATCGCATGGGTTAAGGCATCAATTCCAGTATCGGCGGTTATTCTTGGCGGCAAGCTTATGGTTAACTTGTAATCGACCAACGCCGCAACGGGCATAAACCCAATGCCAACACAAAGCATTTTTTCGTCGGTGGTTTCGTCTGTGATGATGGTAAATCTAGTAACTTCAGAACCAGTGCCCGCTGTAGTAGGTACGGCAATGACAGGCAAACCTTGCTCTATGACCATGCGTGGAAAACGATAGTCTTGCATCACGCCACCATGCTTGGCCAAAATCGCGATAGCTTTAGCACTATCGATTGGGCTGCCACCACCAAGGGCAATAATACAGTCGTAATTACCTTCTTTTGCCTTCTCAACACCCGCTTGAATGGATTTGACTGTGGGCTCTGGCACTGTATCGTCAAAGACATGGGCACAAATATTTTGCGCCCCTAGACTAATTTGAATACGACTGGCATACCCCAATTTCACCATCATCTTGTCGGTAATGATCAAGGGGCGCTTGCAGCCGAGGCTAACTAATATGTTAGGTATTTGCAGGACAGCATCTTCACCTACCTGCATAATACGCGGCAGAATAACTTGAGTAGACATATCAACTCCTTTCTATTTTTTGAATTATGTGGGTAAGTGACTTCTTCAATATCAAAAGCCTAATGACTAAACACTCCCCGTTAATTTTTTATTTCTAACGATGGCGAAAAACAGGTGCTCGCTTGGCGATAAACGCATGCATACCTTCTTTTTGGCCCTCTGTAGCAAAAGCAGCCTGAAATAAGCGACGCTCATGACGCATCCCCTCAGTAAGGCTGGTCTCAAAAGCTACATTTACCGCTTCTTTAGCCATACGTACGGCAGGGCTGTTATACCCTGCAATAGTATGTGCTGCTTCTAGTGCGGTTTGTAACAGCTCTTTACCCGGCACAACTCGCGCTACCAGCCCAGCAGCTTTTGCTTCATGAACATCAATTGTTCTACCGGTTAGGACAAGATCCATCGCCATTGACTTACCAACTGCATTGGCCAAACGTTGTGAGCCACCGATGCCAGGTAAAATACCAAGCTTAATTTCTGGTTGTCCAAATTGAGCGTCTTCAGAGGCAATGATAAAATCACACATCAACGCTAGCTCACAGCCACCGCCCAAAGCATAACCGCTAACGGCGGCAATGATAGGTTTGCTGATTGAACGTAATTCATCCCACGGTGCAAAGATATCGTCACAATAAAACTCGGCGTAGGTCAGGTTTGCCATTTCCTCAATATCTGCCCCAGCGGCAAATGCTCGAGCACTGCCAGTAATAACAATCGCCCCAATATTATCGTCGGCGTCGAAGGTCTTTAAGGTGTCAACAACTTCTCTGGCAAGCTGTCTATTCAATGCATTTAGGCTTTTAGGTCTATGAAGAGTGATCATACCTACCCGTTCACGGCGTTCGACCAGTATAGTTTCCATCGGTGCTACCGTCGGTTGTGCGGCCGCAGTAGATTCGGCATTTTCTTTGGTTTCTCTACTTTCTTGTTCAGTGTCGACGGACTTAAGTTTAATGCTGTCTTTGGCTTTCATAATTCGACTCTCTCTTCTAGGATATTAAGGGTTAAGTTTCAGAAATAGCTTCGGAATATGTCTCAAGCTCACTATCATCCGAATTATCCTGGGGTTGGGGTGTCGGCGCATACGCACCGTTGTTGGCCATCAATTCTTCTAAGATTGCCTCGCGATGCTCGTTAAGCGCTGGGGACTTGAGCGGGACCTCGGGATCAATTTCTGCTACTGAGCTCATCTTGATTGGGTTACCTGCCGTGCGAATTGCTGTTTGGTTTTCCCCTATCACTTTAACGATCATGTTACGGGCTAGAAGTTGTGGATGAGTAAATAATTTATCAATGGTATTTATAGGCGAACAGGGGACTCCAGCCTCATTGAGGGCATCAATCCAATGCTGCATTGGCTCGCTGAGTGTTATAGCCTCGACATCTTTAACCAGTTGTTTACGGTTTTGTACACGTAAATCGTTGGTTAGATATTGCGCGTCTAAGGCCAATTGAGGCGAGCCCAAAGCGTCCATCATTAGCAAGAATAAGGTATCATTGCCGGCACAGATCACGAACTTTCCATCCTTTGCGGCAAAGGTTTCAAAGGGTGCAAGCGATGGATGATTGTCACCGGTGCGTGTTGGCACAATACCCTCCACGTCATATCTTGCTAGTGCAGTTTCCATTAACGCCGCCTGGCAATCTAGCATACCTATATCGACTCGAGTTCCTTGCGCATCACGTGTTCGACTATAGAGTGCCGACAAGATTCCAATAACACCAAAGAGTGCTGCACCTAAGTCACCAAAGCTGGTGCCAACGCGAGCGGGCTCTTCATCTGGCCAGCCAGTCAAACTCATCACCCCGCCCATGGCCTGTACCACCATATCGTAGCCTGGCAATTCACTAAATGGGCCGCTGTGACCAAAACCTGAAATAGACGTATAAATAATATGGGGATGCGTTTTTTCAAGGCGTTCTGGCCCGTAACCAAGGCGTTCCATCACTCCAGGTCGAAAGTTCTCTACCACCACATCACAACTGTCCAACAGGCGCTCTAGTAGTTCGCGGTCGCGTGGTGATTTAATATCCAAAGAAATACTTTCTTTACCGCGATTGAAGCACATGAAATAGGCTGAATCAACGCCAACGAAGGGCCCAAACGCACGCGTATCATCGCCAGTACCAAATCGTTCAATTTTAATTACCCGTGCGCCCAGATCCGCCAAAACCATTGTGCAATAAGGCCCGGCTAACACACGAGAGAAATCCAACACGGTAACTCCAGACAAAGGGCCTGGCTTTTCATCTGTTTCACTTATTTGATTCATAATTACTAATCCGGTGGTTTGTTTAAAATACACAACACATCAAAACGAGACGTATTGTATCGATATAACAAACATACACTCATAGCTATAATGAGTCAATATGTATCGACATTAGACTTTAGTATGAGGTGGGATTTTCAATCAGGGAGAGTGGTACTTTAAAGAACGTTAATATTTAGGCACAAAAAGATAGCTTTTTTGTCCTTTTGTCCTTTGAGTTAATTCTGAGCGTACAATGGAAATAATGACTAAATAGATAAGTTAGTCGAGAGGAAATTTATTTTGATATAGAGTAGGCTCGATAGTTTTCTGCAACAACTTTTGTTGATATTGATAAGGCTTTGGAGAGTTTTATTCACCTTAAAGGAATTCAACCGGTTTGATTTAAGCATTTATTAGCCTACAACTTAGCTATTAGAAAGTACTGAGGATTAATACTTATCGGAAGTTCATAAAACCAAATTAGAGCCAATAAAATTGTGGCTAATATACTCAATCATAGCATTGTAATTTTAAACTAAATTAAAACTGTTTGCGTGATTGAATAACGAATCCCGATCACCTAATTAATCACAACTCGCACCGCAAGTAATATTAAGACCACGCCAGTAACTTTATCAATAATATGGCTATTAGCTTTCAATTTTGCCAACACAGGTCCTCTTGATAAACCAAAAACCACGAGGCAATACCATATGGTATCGAGTCCACCAACCGTAAAGATCATAATAAACTTGTGACTTATGCTGGCATTAATATCGACAAATTGGCTGAATAAAGCTAAAAAGAAAATAGCTAATTTAGGGTTTAAAAAAGCCAATAGAAAGCCATCGCGCCAGCCATTTATCTTCTTATCCTGTTTACCTTGAACAACATCAAGGTCAATTTTACTACCATTACTTTTTAGCGCGTTAAACGCCAAATAGAGTAAAAATGCAGCACCAGTGTACTGAATGGCTTGAAAAACTAGTGGTGATTGCACAATTACAAGGCCAATTCCTGTTACCGCAATTGCTGCATATAAGCTAACACCAAAGCCATGACTGATAGCCGTAGCTAAACCCGGTTTATGACCTCCTAACATAGTATTACGTACTACTAATGCCAAAGAAGGACCTGGTGATAAAGCCCCTAATATACAAATAACAACTAATGATAACCACAATTCTAAGGACATAACTCATTCTACTGTTTGATTAAAAGTAAATTTATACCAGTTCGCTTAATTAAGTGTTCCATTTTTTCATGATAAAAATGAGAAGCTAATTATGCGGGTTTGTTTAAGCTCATCTAAACATAAAAGCTGACAATAAAAAACTGACTACTCTTTATAAATATTTCTATTACGTAATATCTCGTAAATCGAAGCTTACAGGCTACCCGTTAAACCCCAGTATTTATAGATAATTATTATTATAGGTTTTGACAAGGGAACAACCATTCTCTTCAATCAACGCCTTGCCTAAAGACGTTTCTAATTCCAGCTGAATCATGCATCTTCAAGTGGAACGGGTATAGTTTAATTATTTAAATACGCAATTAGCACAATTATTGATACATAAAAGGATAGTCCCAAGAGCAAAGTTAAATTAACCTTTTTAGCTTTGCTTGCCTTGAAATTTGCGAAATCCTTGAACTTGATTTTAAACCGACCAAAAGTAAATACTTTTAAAATAAAACAACCAGTAGAGTAAAAAATAAAACCTAATACAGTGTCAATTAATAACCACACAAATACATCCATAATGATACTCATTCCCTAAAATATAACACCCAAACATCAGACTAAGAATGGTTGGCTAAAATTGTGTAGCGAAGCGAAACGTAGCCTATTATCTGTTATGTGTTTATTCTTATTTATTAGGTGCAAATTTTAATATTGCCCCTTTAACCACCTTTTTGCTGTAATTTTATCAAGCTTTCTCCTGTATTTAATTGGTGAAAACTCTTCGGCATTCCCTTTCATAACATCAAAAATATCTTCTGATATTATAGCCCCAATAGCGTGGATTGCTTCGTGGCGATTCAAGCCTTGTCTTGTAAGTTTAGCAATAGTTTCAGGTATTAAATCAACTCCCATGGCTAATTGATTTTCAACTATCACATGGATTGATGAATGTACCTTTAAAGCATCAACGGCCATTTCAACATCTAATTCTGAGTGGAAATCATGAACTAATTCAATTCGTAAAGCTTCATCTAATGCTAACCAGTTTTCTGAATCTACTGGTTTATTGGGATTATATTTATCCATTATTGCCTCGAATGCATGAGTTTACTTTGCACCTAACGAGCTTGTAGAAAAACTTGTTTTGATTAAAGTTTTATAAAGAAAATACTCTAACTGGGTTATTTTCTTTTAACAATCAAAAACGTTAATGTTTTTGGCGGTTTTATTTTATTAGCTGTCAGTATTAAATAATGGCTAGTTTTCTATTTGTTATCACCTTTACCGTATTGTCGACGGCCAAACGGGCCGTCGGTACAAACTTACCCGTTAACCTAACCTCATAAAAAATAATGTACTTAGTAGAAGCCTAATCCCAAAGCCCTTGATAAATAGCAACCATATCGCTGATAGACGGCTCAATAGGGTTGTTGCTTGGAGATCCTGAAGCCAAAGCTTGCTCCGCCATGGGTTGACATACCTGAAAAAAATCATCGCGCTTAATACCAAACTCCTGTGGTGTTGGTACCGCCAACTCATCATTTAATGCACGAAGTTCAATTAATAATTTCTGGTTAGCAACCTCATTACTGTCTTGCTCTGTTGCGATACCCATCGCTCGTGCGCAATCGGCATAGCGTACTGGTGCAGCTGGGATAGAATAAGCAGTAACACTTGGTAATAACATCGCATTTGAGAGTCCATGAGGCACATGAAAAAATGCGCCTATAGGACGGCTCATACCATGCACCAGGGCCACAGAAGCGTTAGAAAAGGCAACACCTGCTAAAGTAGAACCAAGCATCATTGCTTCACGAGCACTTTGGTCTTCACCGTTATTATAAGCTTTGCGCAAGTTTGGCCCAATCAGTTTAATCGCAGAAATAGCCTGACTATCACTGTATGGATTAGCTTTTTTACTCACATAAGCTTCAATCGCATGGGTTAAGGCATCAATTCCGGTATCGGCAGTGACCCGGGGAGGCAGGCTTATCGTTAACTTATAATCAACCAACGCTGCAATGGGCATAAAACCAATACCGACACAAAGCATTTTCTCGTCGTTAGTTTCGTCTGTTATGATGGTAAATTTCGTGACTTCAGAGCCAGTCCCTGCCGTTGTAGGTACGGCAATGACTGGCAAGCCTTGTTCTGTAACCACTCGAGGAAAACGATAGTCTTGCATCACGCCACCATGTTTGGCTAATATCGCGATAGCTTTGGCACTGTCAATTGGGCTCCCTCCCCCCAAAGCAATAATACAATCGTAATTCCCCTTTCGTGCCTGCTCAACACCCGCTTGAATGGACTTTACCGTGGGCTCTGGCACTGTATCGTCAAAAATATGGGCACAAATGCTTTGTCTGCCTAAATTAACTTCAATATCACGAGCATACCCCAATGCCACCATCATCTTGTCGGTAATGATCAAAGGCCGCTTGCAACCAAGGCTAACTAATATGTTGGGTATCTGCAGGACAGCATCTTCACCTACTTGCATAATACGCGGTAGAATAACTTGAGTGGACATATCAACTCCTATCTGTTTTTAGTTCTATGGGTAAATTACTTCTTCTATATCTAAGCCTAAATATTCCCCGTTTATTTACTTTTCTAGTGATAGTGAAAAGTAGCTGTTCGTTTGGCAATAAACGTATGCATACCTTCCATTTACCATCTGTAGCGAAAGCTGAATACTAGCAAGTTTACCTTCATGAACATCGATTGTTCGACCCGTTAAAACAAACTCAATTGCCAGCGTTTAAGGCATAGTCATTAACTGCAACTATGATCGATTCACAGATTGAACGCAATATATCCTAGAGTAAAAAAGTATCACCACAATAAAACTCGGCTTAGCTTAAGTTTACCATTTCCTCAATACAGGCCCCTGTATCAGATGCTAGAGCACTGCCAGTAATATCAATCCTGTTAGGGCGCGTAATTGGGGATGGGAAAATAATTTATCAATGGTGTTTACAAAAGAACAAAGTACTCCAGCTTCATTAAGGGCATCAATTCACTATTACATTGGCGCAGTAACTTTTATTGCCTACCCCCTTTCACGACATATTATGCTAGAGCTACCGCATAATTCAACAAAAAGAGACCAATCAAGCTTATGGTTTTTCGGCAAATCACTGCTCCAAACATACAAAACATTGCACTAACTTTGCTGGCATAAAATGCCGTGTAGGATATGAAGCGTATAGCGTTAATGTTGGATTTTCTACCAAGAGCACCTAAATATTTTTTAAGCGTAGCTATAATTCTGCTGGGATTTTTATAAAATAAAACATTCTATATGTTTAATCATATTTCAACTCTGTGGATGTAGTTCACTTACCTATTTGTGCACAAGTCTAGGTTCAGATCACTTATAATTTTGCCACTTTTAATTGATCATATCACCCCTTAAAAATTTAATAGTTTATTTCCCATTAACAACTAGGGTCTGTTGATCTTTATCAACCTTTTCTTATTCAAGTTAGAGCTATCTGCTAAGTTCAACTAGACTTAAAGTTAGCCTTATATCAGCATTATCCAGAGCAATAATTATAGGAATTTAAATGAATATTAAATTTTTCGGAGCGACTAGAGAGGTTACTGGCTCTTGTTATTTGGTACAAGTTAACAGCAAAAACATACTGCTTGAATGTGGCATGTTACAAGGCTCTCATGAAAACGTTCGACACAACCATGATGATTTCCCTTTTGATGTTGCTGACCTAGATGCCGTGATCGTCAGTCATGCACATCTTGATCACACAGGTCGACTACCTATGCTAATAAAAGAAGGTTTTCATGGCTGCATTTATACTCATAATGCTACCGTAGATTTATGTGAAATTATGCTAGTAGACTCAGGTTATATTCATGAAAAAGAAGCTAGCTGGGAAAATAAGAAGCGTGAACGTAAAGGCTTAACATTGATAGAGCCTCTTTATACAACAGCAGAAGCGGAAACAACATTACAGTATTTTAAAGGGCTTACCTATGATGAGGAATTGGAAATATGCCAAGGCGTTAAACTTACACTAAGAGATGCCGGTCATATTATTGGATCTGCTATCGTTGAACTATCACTGACTGAAAATGGTGTAAGTAAAAAAATAGTATTTAGTGGTGATTTAGGGCATAAAAACGCCCCTATTCTGCGAGATCCTTTTAAAATTAAATATGCCGACTTAGTCATAATGGAGAGTACTTATGGTGATAGGCTACATCGCAGTTGGGAGGATACTTGGCAAGAAATGGGGAAGATTATTGCTAATGCAAAAAGTAGTCATGGGAATATATTAATTCCGGCCTTTACTGTTGGGAGAACACAAGAGTTACTCTATGAGTTTAAGCAACACTTTGAGCAGTGGCAGCTAGGTAATTGGCAAATTTTTCTCGATAGCCCAATGGGAATCAAAGCGACTAATATTTATGCTAAACACCGTGAAGTTTACGATAAAAAAGCTATCAATATAGAACACCACCAAGATGGCATATTTGATTTACCCAATCTACATATGTCAGAAACAACGGAATACTCAATGAAAATTAATCAAATTAACTCCGGCGCTATTATTATCGCTGGTAGCGGTATGTGTACGGGTGGCCGAATTAAACATCATTTCAAACATAATATTTGGCGTGAAAATGCTCATATTCTTATTGTTGGCTTTCAAGCCCGAGGAACATTGGGCCGATCGCTTGTTGACGGCTGTGAAAACATTCATTTATGGGGCGAGAGAATACAAGTTAAAGCGAATATTCATACCATTGGTGGTTTTTCTGCCCATGCTGATCAACAGGGTTTGCTGGATTGGTATCAAAATTTTGTAAATAAACCACCAGTAGTACTCGTTCACGGCGAAGAAGGTGCAATGGAAGTACTCGCACAAAAATTAAAACATCAATACCAAGTTAATGTGGTGCAAGCAAGCTATAAGCAAAATATTATTATTTAACAAGAAGGAAGTGATCATGTATAAGCATATTATATTTGCCACAGAGCTTAATGAAACTAGAGCCCATTAAAATCCACTATATTTGATCTAAAACACAGTGATTAACCTGTTTATTAAACTATGCTAGTGATGACGTACTAATTTTACTTACGTGCTGAACTGAATAAATTTTATTTTAACTTTCCCCTTAACTTCTATTTTAGGAAAAGGATTTATCACCTTATGTTAAAACTAAAATCCGTTGCCATCGACACCTTCAAAGAGAATGTTGCCTACTTACATCGTGATTGTCCTCTGTATCGCACTGAGGGCTTTCAAGCATTGATGAAAATAGAAATCTACATAAAAGGCAATGGTGATCCTGTACTTGCTGTATTAAATATAGTTGATGACTGCGCGATTGTTGATATTAATCAACTGGGTTTAAGCACCCAAGCTTTTGATCAGTTAGGTAAAGAGCAGGGAATTAACGTACGTATAGCACCCGCTAAACCGCCAATTTCTCTTATAGCTGTACACCGGAAAATTGCCGGTGAAACGTTGAACAAAAATGAATTTCATCTTATTTGCCAAGATATTTTAGAAAACCGTTATTCCAAAATGGAAATTGCTGCATTTTTAGTGGCGTGTAGTCATAATGGTTTAGAGCGTGAAGAGGTATTCTTTTTAACGAAAGCTATGGTTGATACCGGCAAAAGCCTGAACTGGGGCGAAGCTATCGTGGTAGATAAGCATTGTATTGGTGGAATTCCTGGCAACCGTACCACCATGATTGTTATGCCGATAATAGCAGCACATGGTATGTTAATGCCTAAAACTTCAAGTCGTGCCATAACCTCACCTGCAGGTACCGCCGATACTATGGAAGTATTAGCCAATGTAGAGCTTTCCATAGAAGAAATGCAAAAGGTAGTACAGCAACATCGTGGTATGTTAACTTGGGGAGGAACAGCCAGATTAGCTCCCGTAGATGACATTTTAATTTCAGTTGAACGACCATTATCTATGGACTCAACAGGACAATTAGTTGCGTCTATCTTATCTAAAAAAATAGCGGCAGGCTCAACTCACCTTCTTATTGATATCCCAGTAGGCACTTCTGCTAAAATTCATAATAATCAAGAAGCATTAGCCTTAAGAAAATTATTTGAATATATTGGCGATCTCTTTGGCTTACATATCGATGTGGTAATTAGTGATGGCTCTCAACCCATAGGTAATGGTATTGGCCCGACATTAGAAGCAAGAGATGTACAACAAGTTTTAAGCAACAAAAAAAATTCGCCTAGTGATTTACGGGAAAAATCTTTACGTTTAGCGGGCAGGATTTTAGAGTTTGATCCCGATGTTAGAGGTGGCCAAGGTTATATTATTGCTAGAGATATTTTGGAATCTGGCCGTGCATTTGAAAAAATGAAAGCCATTATTTCAGCACAAGGGATACAGCAAAAAAAACAAAGTAAAGCCGCACTAGAGTACTCAGTGACTGCGCCAAAAAGTGGCTATATTTACGCAATAGATAACTTAATAATAGCGCATATAGCAAGCCTTGCTGGCGCCCCTATAGATAAAAATGCGGGTATTGATATCATTAAAAAAGTAGGTGATAAAGTAAAAAAAGGCGAAACTCTTTTTATCATATACGCCTGTTTTAAAAGCGACTTTGAATTTTCTATACAATTTGCGGATGAAAATAGTGCTTATGTTATAGAGAAAAAAAAACCCTCTACAGACAATAGCTACTTTATTTAATTTTATACTTTAGGAATTACAATGACCATAATACTAGGCTTTGACGATTATTTACCACCTGCTCAGCAGTTAGCCAAGTGTTTATCGATCCCCCTAGAACTGGTTAAGCTACATCAATTCCCCGATGGTGAAACAAAAGTGACACTGCCGACAAGATTACCAAAGAAAGTTATTATTTGCCGTACACTGAACCAACCTAATGCTAAGCTCACTGAACTGATCATAACTGCTTCAGCAGCAAGAGCCCAAGGTGTTGAGCAACTAACATTAGTCGCGCCCTACTTATGTTATATGCGCCAAGACATTGCTTTTAATGCAGGAGAAGCCATTAGTCAAAAAATAATAGGAGAATTGCTCAGTAATTATTTTAATAGTGTTATTACTATCGACCCACACCTGCATCGCATCAATAACTTAAATCAAGCAATTCCAAGCGATCAAGCAATAGCTTTGCACGCTAGTATCGCCATGTCTTCATTTTTACAGCAACACTTTAGTCAACCTGTGCTAATTGGTCCTGACAAAGAATCCGAACAATGGGTTAAAGCTATAGCTAAGTATCATCATTGGCAATACACCATCGCCACTAAAGAACGCTTTGGTGACAAAAATGTTGCTATAACCTTGAAAGCTAGTGATAAAGGTAATAATAACGAAGTAAGCCTGACAAATAGAGACGTTATTATTGTTGACGATATTGCCAGTACCGGAAAAACGCTTGAACAAGCGGTAAAACAAATACAACAGCAAGCACCAACAAGTATCTCGATCATAGTGACACATGCTTTTTTTGTTGATAACACCATCACAAGGCTTACCAATATGGGCGTTGCTAACATTTGGAGTTCAGACAGTGTTCTGCATAACAGCAATGCCTTTAGTATTATAGACACCATAGCAGAACAACTTAAAAAAACTTTATAAACAACTAGGCTGTTTATGACACCAACAAAGGTATAGTCTGTCAGTGCTTTATTTTGTAATTATTTTAGCAACCTTAAACATTTAAGGCACAAGTACTATAGGTATACCAACATAATGAGCCAGTTTATTAGCTACGCTACCTAGCAAGAAATCTACAAACAGCGATCTACCTCGTCGACCAACAAAAAGCATATTAGCATGATGATCTTTTACGTATTGATGTAAAACTTCAGCTGGCTCCCCCCAAATATATTCACTCGTTAAATGAAGACCTGCTACTTGATACTTTTCAATCAGTGGCTGTAAAATTTTTCTCTTTGCATCATGCTCTACTTGTTTGTTATCTAGCATGGGTGGTGCAATCCCTTCAACCATCAGAGGCTGAAACTCTTGCCAAGTAATCACATACACTAATTTAACATTCGCACCAGTTTGTTGTGCCAAATGAACAGCTCGTTCAACGGCTCTCTCACTCCATTCACTACCGTCAACACCAACTATATACAAAAGCTTACGCATCTAGGTTATCCTCATGATAATTATACTGTTATACTAATTCCATTAAATTTATTCCCACCTCAGAGCTATGTCAGAGAAGCTATAATAAATAAAATTTGTGCTGATATAGTCATTCTATATCTAACAAATTTGTGCAGTTATTGCTTTTCTGACAAGCTCCCAAGGGCGAGTTTAAAAGGCTTATATACTGCGTTATTAATATTGACAAGGGCGCTACATGGATGTTGCTTATTAGAGAATGCAGGAGCATATTCTCCTGAATAACCACTCTCTTCAATCAATGCCTTGCCTCTAAGCCTTTTAATTCTCGCTGAGTGGTAAATAACTTAATGGACTTGGTATTAATAGCCATAAAATTGATAGTTAGTGCTCCGAAAGGGGACTAATTTATAGTTAGGTTGCAAAAATGCCACTAAATCAACCAATTCAGTTATTGTCATTACATCATTAAAATTTTTCATTTTAGATTCACTATCAACAGCAACAATAGCGAGAGGATAACCTCTAGCCAGTTTATGTGAAGGGTTAATAACACTGGTTACAAGCTCAGCGTAGGTTTTTACTTTGGTTGATTCCCCCCCTAAACGAACATTTAAATCAGGGTTGTTTATGCCTGCAACTTGTTCAATGCCATTAATATGATGGCATGCTAAGCATTGATACTTCGTCAACACCACTACTCCCTTATCAACATCACCTTGAGGCAAACTAAAACCTTGAGGTGAGTCAGGACCGAGATCACAACTGATGAGGCTAATACTAATTAAAGCAAAACAACAAAAGAGTAAATATTTCATAACGACTCCTTTATATATCGGTTCCAATAAAAAAATTCATTGAGCAAAAATCATTCACTTTCTGCTTTAACTCTAGTTCACAGATTGTTTAAGCTCTACTTTCATATTAAAGAAGAATGATCTAGATCAATTTATTGCCATTAATGATGGAGATATTTGTGTACCTCATCAACAATATGCCCTGTGTTTTAGTTTCAGAAAAGACATTCAAGCCAAACTTAGCTAATGTTTTTTGACTTACTGCTCAATTAAATTTTTCGAGTAGGAATTCACTAGCTATTCGTGAGTTGCTTAGCAATATCAGGAAAAATAACCTTCATTGCTTCATAGAATATATCCAGTTCTTCATTGCTGACCCCATCAACGGCAATTAACTGATTTAGCTTTCTCATTAACATCATACGCAAATTGGGATTATCTTTAAGATAATCGTTGACCGTTAACAAATCAGATTTCAGATCGCTTTTAAGCGTTTTTACATAGCCATAAAGAGCCATGATTTGTTGATCTGATAACTGGAATTCATTTGCCAAAATAAGTTTAAACTCTTGCTTTTCACTGCTACTTTCAACGTTATCAGAACTAATAATATGATAGAGTATTGATGCAAGAGCAATATGAATAACCTCAGAGTCCGGATGCTCAAACAATTGACTTTCTTCATCTAAGGTTTCTAACCAGTGTTTTAATGATTCAAACATATTTTGCTCCAAGACTTATATTGTTATTAGAATTAAATAACCTAAGATTCAACTAAAAAAACCGAACTACTAATGGCAGTGCAACCTTTTTTCATCCACAGCAAAACAATAGCAACATCTTCGCCATTACTATTGATAAGATTAGGTAGTTTTTCAATCAAGCCAATATCAGTACTGTTAAATTCATAATAACGATTATCGTTGGCAAAAGGTTCTGGAATTAACACTACCTTATTAGCATCGTAAGGATGTTTCCCCAAGGCTCCAGAAAAAGCTATATGCTCATTTTTAAATTCATTTATATTAAAAGAAATCTGATATTTAACTAAGTTAGTACGTGGTGGTTCAATAATAAAATATGACATAATCAACCTTATTTAGATGTCAGTGCTTCAATTTGTTTTATAGGATCTTCTTTATTATATTTTCAGACATGAACAAATATTAAGTTAAGCATACGATGTAGGAAGTATAGTATTTATCTAGTTTTTTACGTTATTTTTCTGACTTACATCAAGTTAAATCACAATAAACAACGGAGGCCGTGAATAAAGGCAATCATCTATACCCGTTATCATTCAAAGTACGTGAAACCTGCATCTTGAATGGTAACGGGTATATATAAGGAAGGAGCAACAAAAAGATTTAACAATGGTGATGAAAACCATCTTTAATAAGGGGTAGCTTCTGTTTCAAATAGTTCCCCCCAGCAGTTTAGGGTGACTTCAATAGCGAAAGAAGGTGCTTTGGTCTAACAGCTATTTAGTCTGCCCAGTAAAAAGAGCTGACGCTATTTGAAAGTATACAAATACAAGGTTAGTTCTACCAATTTATCCCTGTGACACTGCTTTGCATCAGTCACTGGGTATTAGCAATTAAAATTCACTTTTAACCGTAATTCCAAACATACGAGGAGAGCCTATTTGGCCTGAAACAACACCTGCACTACCAGACGTTAATATTTCTGTAAAAAATTCTTCATCGGCAGCATTTTTTATCCATGCCGAAACAGACCACCATTGACCATCAATATCCATATCAAAGCCAGCTCTAAAGCCAATTAAACCGTAACCTTTTTGGCTAATAGCTTGCAAATTGTCTAAAGAAAAATATACATCATCTTGATATACGTAATCAGCTTGAACAAAAGCGTTAGTGTTGCCATTAACTTCCCAAAAGTAGCGGGTCATTAAGTTATATGTTATCTCTGGTGTATTAGCTGCTTGAGCACCAGTAAAACTTAATAATCCTACATCCGCTGAAATTTCAGAATCTGTATAGCCTAGACCTCCACGAAACTCTATATTGTCAGTAGGGAACCAATTAATTTCAACTTCACCACCTGATACATCAGCTTCACCAGCATTAAATATGGTGTAGCGACCATCAGGTAAGTCGGCAAATAATTGCATATCAGAATATTCATACAAATAAAGCGCCGCATTTACACGTAGACTAGAATCAAGCATCATAGTTTTAATACCAACTTCATATGCATCTATATATTCTGGCGCTGTTGAAGAGTGATCGCCTTCAGTGACGGCCCAAAAGCCATTCCAAACGCCGGCTTTATAACCTTGACTGTAACTACCATAAACCATGACATCATCACTAATATCATAATTAATCCCTAATTTTCCTGTCCACTCTGTCGATGTTAATTTTTCATTTTCTACGGTAATAGGTTTATCCACCGAAAAGAAAGTTATATCACCCATAAAGTCATCATCTTTATTAGTGACTCTAGTACCACCATCAAAACTAACTTCATCTTCAGTAACTCGAACGCCGGCAATTAACGTTAATTTATCCGTTAATCGAGTTTCGGTGTGTGCATAGGCAGCGATGGATTTAGTCTCTTGTTCAAAATCAACTAACACATCATGGTTTACTCTATCTCTATAACCATAAATATCGGTAATATGTTGACTATCTTGATAATAAATAGCACCTACCATCCAGTCTATTTTACCCATCAATGGTGTCAAAGAGGCTAATCTTAACTCTTGAGAAAATAACGATACATCGTTGGTATAATTTCCATCACCAATTACAAATGGGCTGCCATCAAAATCTTCTTCGACTGTTTTATCAAGTGTTTCATAACCTGTTATCGAGGTTAGTGTGAATGTATCGTAATCTATAGTGCCGTTGATAAGCACACCAAAACTGTCTGCTTCAATTTTTGGCTCTTTTGAGAATTCGCCAACACGTAAGTCATGATTCGAATCATGATAACCTAATCTGTTTACACAATTAGTATCATTAACAAATGCCATAATGTCATTTGAAGCACGGTCTAAACAGTTATTACGATATTGTAGTCCGTTTAAACCTGGTATTTCTGGCGCTGGGCCTGTTGGGTTATCTAAAGCACTACGACCTATACCAATCCAAGGTTCGTTTTCTGATCTATCACGACCACCATGAACATTCCAATAGATCTCCGCATCATCTAACTCTAGTAAAAACCCGGCTCTAACAGCAAAGGTATCTGTTGCACCAATGGTATTTCCGGTCAGTGTATTTTCAAAGGTACCTTCATCTTGATATGTCCACTTGCCCGCTACGCGTGTTGATAAATCATCAGAAATAGCCCCACCATAAGCAGCTTCAGCATAAACAGTACCGTAGTTACCTAAAGTTAAGCTAAAGTTGCCTTCACTACCATCACTTGGGCGTTTGGTAATGAAACTCACCGCACCAGCGGTAGTATTGCGGCCAAACAATGTTCCTTGTGGGCCTTTTAATACTTCAACTCGTTCAACATCAAAAACAGAAAAACTCATCATATTATTGGTAGGCAAAAATAACTCATCGGTATAAACGCCAACAGGCGCCACACTATTTGAAGTGAACGCAGCATTACCAATACCACGAATGGTAAAAATAGGTGCTGATTTATTAACTACGTTCTTTACATTTAAGTTTGGGGTATGTTGCGCAATATCAATAGGTTGTTCCACACCCAATATTTTCAACATGTCTTCACTAAAAGCTGTTACCGCAATACCAACTTTTTGCTGATTTTGTTGGCGTTTTTGTGATGTTACTTCGATAACTTCTATTTTGCCTTTTTCTTTTTTTTCAACTTCTTTCGTCTCTTGTGCTTTTTCAGCTATCACTGTAGAAGAAAACATAAGGGTAAATATGCTTGCTAGCAATGTTTTTTGAGTATTTACTTGTTCATTCCCTTGCTCATCGTTATTATTTTTTGATAAAGGCTTTATTAAAAAAGCCTTTTTATTTGAGAGATCTCCTTCAAGGTTATTACCTTTAAGTAGCATGGTTAGTGCTTGCTCAACGGTATAATAGCCTTGAATTGAGTTTCCCCTCTTGCTTTTAACGAGGTCATAAGGAAATAGAAAAGATATCTTAGCGATATCCGATAGTTTATTAAGAGATGTACTTAAAGGTTGAGCTTGAATATTAAATTCATATTTCTCGGTCATCTTTTTATTTTCTTTTGCTTGTATATTAAATACAAAAAAACAAAAGCTTAATAAACTAACAACTATTAGCGTCTTATTAAAACGCTTGAGAAATGTAAATCTACTATTCAATAAATCCATTTATTATTCTTTTATTCGTAGTTGGACATGATTATCATCTAATTTGTTCACACTAATGCCAAAACCAGACTCTAACACGTAAAATAAGGTATCTGTTTCACCTACCTTGAATTGCCCACCAATACGCATTGACTTTAACTCAGGATCAAGCACATCAATTTTCACTGGAGTATGTCGAGTGATCTCTTTAATCACTTCTTCTAAAGACTCTCCTGCAAAAACTAACTTACCTTCTTTCCAAGATAGAAAGCGTGTTACTTCACTGGTATCCAATTCATCAATATCACTGATATTATCATTATCAATTGGAATACTAATGCGTTGACCTGCGGATAAGGTACCTAACATTTTTTTCACCTTAGCAGGTTGATTAACCGCACTGTTTGCAATTGTAAGGGTATTTGGGCTTGTTAGATTTGATTCCAACTTCTGTTGAGCGCTATGTTGAAAGTTTTGTTCAACTTCAATCACATCATAATCATCTGGAATAACAACCAAAGTATTATCTACAATAGCTAACTCTACCGTACCTTCGCTAACGAGCACTTCTATTGTTCCATTCAATTTATGAACAGTAAAAGCAGTACCTATAGCACGCACTAAACGATCCTCTGCATACACTTCAAATGGCCGTGTTGCATCTTTAGCTACTTCAAAATGTGCTTCACCTTTTATAAGATTTATCCTACGATAGCTTTCACTGTAATCAATATTTACTGTTGTATTACTATTAAGCCATAATATCGACCCGTCAGGCATAACACGTTTCAGGTTTTCACCCATTTGTGTCTTAAAGACCAAGTCATCTGTTTTTAATGCTGTTGGAGTAAGGCTAATGACCAACCAAGTACATACGCAAACTAAAATAGACGTGGTTAAAACAGGTCGAAGTAATTGGTTTCTTTGCTTGAGACAGGTAGATAAAAATGCATATATCGCCAGCAGCGGAAATAATAATATAGACAATAAAACTGAAAACATTGACTGTTTACGCATTTCTTGAGGTAACATTACCGACGAAAGCAGATCCATCTCTCCCCAAGAGTTAACCATATTTTCCAAACATTCACGGTGCACAGTACTGGTTGCAACCCAAGCATTTAATTCAGCAATTTGTTTCTTTGAAAGCTTAGGGGTATCTTCAAGTAATAATACCCACTGTGCAGCTTCTTGATTAATGATGGTTTTGTTAGTAAACCCTTTTACGTTAGTGTTCATAACATTCTCCCAGTATTAATGGGCGTTTTAGGTTTTTCAGTAGTAATTTTTTCATTGTGCTCTTTATTGTATTGCGTTACCGCCTCATTATAGGCGCACATTCCTTTGGTTATATAGTTGCTAACTGTAATAGTAGAAATATTCATACGCTTAGCAATGTCTTTGGTGGCAAGACCATAGACTTTTCTCATAACCACTGCTTGTCGACATTTGTTAGGTAAACCCGCTATCGCTTCACACATTACGCCTAGTTTTTCTTGTGCTAAGGCATTATTTTCTAAATTATCCAATTCCAATGTTGAATCGACCAAATCAATATCTTCAACATATTCATTTAATTGAGTTGACGCTTTTCTAAAATCAGAAACAATTAAGTTTTTTGCTACACGAAACATAAACGATTTAGGTTTAAGTACTTCATTCTTAAGTGATGATTTATATGTTCGTAAAAATGTTTCCTGACATACATCATCAACATCCTGTGAATTAACGACATAGCTTGAAATGAAGTATTTAAGCGCTGACTTATAACGCTTAAAAGCACTTAAAACATTATCTCCAGAGTTTTCAACGTCTTTTTGCTGATTATTTATTGAATTCACATTAATTCCCAAAGTGTTTTCTCGTATACATGAAAACTAGTTAAGGTATAAAACCTGTGCCAACTTCAAATAAGTACAACTTGCTATGTTGGTAGTAAGTAGCCTTTTTAATATAAAAATATGGCTTTCGATAATAAGACGTTTGAATGTATAAAAACTACTATAGTTATTTCAAAAATAATCACTGGATGTTGTATTAAATTAGCACGCCGAGATTATAAGTTACTACATACAATCCAACAAGAAGGGGTTGTGTTTGTAACGGGTACGTAAATTCTGCCACGAAAGTGTAGCTTATGTTGGTAATACTTTAATTGATATGCCGCACATTACCGATAAATAATTAAGATAAGGGATTAGTTCTTTAGAGCCGTTTTACAAATATGGTTCTTCTGATTAATGCCGCATATATATTTTATTAATCCTTCAGATACTATTTTCAAACAACAACTTAAAGGCTATCGCCAATGTCATCAGTACAATAACAGGCTTAATCAAAGCCGTGCCACGGTGAATCACTAAATTCGATCCCAGGCGTGCGCCTATTACCTGTGAGGTAGCCATAGCAATAGCCAAGCCCCACACTATGTGTCCTCCCCATAAAAATATAACCATGGACGTGGTATTAACAACCAATACCAAAGGTTTGGTAAATGCTGTAGCTTTACGCATATTAAAGCCTTGTAATGAAGCAAAGGATACGGCGAAAAAAGATCCCATTCCCGGCCCAAAAAAACCACCATATAGCCCGATGCCGCCGCCAATAACTGGAGCAAAAGTTCTCTCTGATATTTTTGGTGGTAGGTCTTCATCGGCAAGAGTCGGGGAAATTAACATATAAAGCGCCAATACGATTAACAGGTAAGGCATCATCAGCGATAAAAAGTCAGTGGAAACTTGCTGAACCAAACAGGTGCCTATAACCGACCCAACAAAGGCATAACACATCGCAGGCATGAGAACGCGTAAATCAATATAGCCTTTGCGTAAGAAGTTAATCGTTGAGGATAGCGTGCCAAAAACACTCTGAAATTTATTGGTCGCTAAAGCGTTAAGCGGTGGTAAGCCTACCCATAGCAATACGGGTAAAACAATGGCGCCACCTGCTCCAGCGATGGAACTGATAAATCCTGCAATAAAGGCCACGACTATCAGGCTCATAAAAAGTGTTAATGATAATTCGATTTCGCTCTCCTTTATTGTGAACAAATTTGTACCGTAATAGAAATGAATTTTCTTAATAGTAACTTCAAGACATCACATTGACATTCAAATAGACTGAACACTAGGGTCTTTGTATTACTTAAAGTACGCAAACATGATTGCATAAAACTATGTCGCACGATAATAATTATTCTATATTTCAAATACAAATGTGACTTATATTGGAATATAATTACATGGCGTTTATCTAGGCATGTTATACCAATTTAAGCGAGAATTATTTCATTTGGTATTAGTTATATACAATTCTCTTTCAGCTCAGTCGCTATAAAATCAAATACTCTACGAACTCTCAGACTAGTACGTAGCTCTTGATGACATACCAACCAGATGGGTATTTGCATGACTGGGCCCAAGTGTTCAAATGCTCGAACCAAGTCTGTTTCTTGGTCGCCCATTTTTTCAGGAAAGAAAATCACCCCTTGCCCTTCCTTACAAAGTGCTAGCTGTAATAATTGACATGAAGTAATAACCGAAAAATTATCTTTCGATAACTTCCAACCTTGTTTATTGAGTAAATCGATCACTGAGTTGCTACGATCAAACCCGATGATTTGTAACTCTTTGAGTTCAGAATACTCAGTTATCGAGGGTAGTTTATCCAAATACTCCTGCGTGCCGTAAAGCCAAATAATTTCTTCACCCAATTTTTTAGCAATCAAATCATTTTGCTTTGGATGAAAGCTTCTAATTGCAATATCAGCTTCACGCCTTTTTAGGTCACTAGGTTCATTCGTCACCACCACTTCAATATCAATACCAGGTTCTTCTCGTCGCAATTTTGCTATTATTTTAGGTAACAAATAAGCCGCTGTTAATTCACTCGCGGAAATAATAACAGAGCCTTCAATTTTTTGAGATTGACCTGTAGCCGCTAATGAAAATTCTAAAGCAGCGTTACCCATTCCGCGGGCATGCTCTAATAACTCTAAGCCACTGTTAGTTAATACTAGACGCTGCCCCACTCGTTCAAATAACATAACACTGAGTTCGCTCTCAAGTGCGCAAACTTGCCGGCTTAATGTAGGCTGTGTTAGGCCTAGTGCTTTGGCGGCAGCTGAAAGAGTCCCCTCTTCTGCTGTCACTAAAAATGCACGAATGTGATTCCAATCAAAATTTACTGACTTCCAGGTCATGCGTATATGTATACCTAAAATACAAAAAACACAGTATATATCCCATTAATGTATAGGTAAAGTAACAACCACTGAAGATAATTAGAGATAAACTATGACAACACTTGTAGTTGGCGCAAGTGGCGCAACCGGTCGTTTGTTGGTTGAGCAGTTACTTGCCGAAGGAGAAAAGGTAAAAATCATCGTGCGTTCTGTTAATTGCTTACCTAATTCAATAATACAAAATGATCTGCTTACAATTACTCAAGCAAACTTGTTAGATATGAGCCATACCGAATTGAAAGATCAGGTACAAGGTTGTAACGCCGTAGCTTCTTGCCTTGGTCACAACCTAAACTTTAATGGAATGTTTGGCCATCCTCGCCGTTTAGTGACAAATGCAGTTCAGCGTTTATGTTATGCAATTGAAGCAACGGCACTAGCCACACCAAACACTCCCGTTAAGTTTATATTAATGAATACTACGGGTAATCAAAATACACTGGCTGGCGAAAAAGTTTCGATTCCACAGATGCTGGTCGTTGGCTTGATCAGATTGTTATTGCCGCCACATGCCGACAATGAAGAAGCGGCTGAATATCTTCAGTCTCATTATGGCGGCCACCAAAAATTGATTGAATGGGTGGCTGTTCGTCCAGACAGTTTAACTAACGAGGAGCCTGTCACAGAATATCAAGCTTATCCATCTCCTATACGCAGTGCCATATTTGATGCCGGTGAAACCAGTAGAATTAACGTTGCACATTTCATGTCACAGTTAGTTATTAACGACAACACATGGAATAAATGGAAAAGCCAAATGCCTGTCATTTACAATAAATAGATTTGACACTTAAAATCGCTTATGCACCTACCATTATTATAAGGTAAATGGGCAAAAGCATATAGTTAAACAACAAACATATGGAAACAAATTATGAAAATGAATTACTTCGTTTTTGGAACAAATAATATGCAATCAGCAACTCAGTTCTACGATGGATTATTTGAAGGAAGTGAAATTAATAAAATGCATTCAGAGGGTCGTATGACGCTATGGGGAGGAAACGATTTTATGTTCGCATTAGCTGAGCCATTTGATGGTAACAAGGCGAATACGGGCAACGGCACTATGATTGGATTTAATCTAGGCTCTTCAACCGAGGTAGAACGTTTATATAATAAGGCTTTAGCTATTGGTGGAATTGATGAAGGCAGCCCAGCAATTCGTTCTGGTCGTTTTTCAGCATATGTAAGGGACTTAGATAAAAACAAAATATGTTTGTTTGAGTAAATACATGCGCAAAGGATTACTGTAACAAGATGACTGTATTTAAGAGTTATGTAAAAAATAACGTGTGAGGTCAAAGAACCCAAGTAAACCAAGGTCTAGACCAACTCATACAATATAGCGTTAGATACTGCCTCTAGCTCTAATATCAAAAACAAAGAGCTAGAGTTACCTTTTAAAGGTTTTAACTCGTTAGTTTTTCCAATAAATCATGAATTTCAGCTTTTAGTTCTTTATCAACAATTTTATTACAACTGATTTGGGCTTTCTCTAAATGCTCAATAGCACCTGTTTCATCACCTAATTCAACTTTTAGCGAAGCGATTGAAAAACCGATAGATGAACGAAAATCTTTAGAGTTAATCGCTTCAGCCTTCACTAATGCTTGTTCATAAATAGTAACAGCCAATGCTAAATCATCGGTAAAATCAGCAAGTGTTTCCCACTGTACAGGATGGTCTTTCTCGGTATCTTCATTAGCTTCGCAAAGTTCTTTCAATTCTGAATAATACCCATCAAATTTTGTTTGATTTTTTCCTTCAGCAGCCGTCATTAAGCTACCCGTAAGTGAAAGTACTTTCTTGTATATTTTGGTATTCATCATGGTGTGGTCTTATCATTTATGGTTAACGAAAAATCAAGCGGTGATTATAGAGCTTTTATAATACCAATAAAACTAACTAAGTAATCTTTTTAAATAGCCTAAAGATCCAATAGCATCGTTACTTTCAATCCCATTAGCTAACTATTACTTAATCAAATAGAAGTCAGTTATTATGGCTTTACAACGATAAGAGTAAGAAAAACAGGCAACAATATAAATTTATTACCTGTTATTATTCCCTAGATAATTGTTATGTCTTCAGTCAGGTATACCAAAGGTATCAACAACGTAATCGAGATCTTTATCTCCACGACCACTTAAATTAACCAGTACTGATTTTTCTGGATGTTTCTGCGCAAGTTTTATTGCATAAGCAACGGCATGTGCGCTCTCTAAAGCTGGGATAATCCCTTCTAACCGACTTAACTCATAAAAAGCATCAATACACTCTTTATCCGTAATACTATCGTAAGTCACTTTATCTAAGTCTTTTAACATACTATGTTCAGGGCCTACACCGGGATAATCTAAGCCACTAGCAATAGAATGTACTGGTGCTGGTTCGCCATTTTCATCTTGTAAGGTATAACACTTAAAGCCATGAATAATACCCGGCTTACCTAAAGTCATAGTGGCGGCGTGCTCTCCGGTTTTAAAAGACTTCCCTGCTGGCTCAATACCAAACAATTGAGTTTCATCATCATCTAAAAAGGATGAAAAAATTCCCATCGCGTTACTACCACCGCCAATGCAAGCAACAACACTGTCGGGTAATTCTCCAGTCATATCAAAGAATTGCTCTCTAGCTTCTATACCAATAACACGTTGAAAATCACGAACAATCATGGGGAATGGATGTGGGCCTACAACTGAGCCGATACAATAAATGGTTGAAATAGGATCTTTAAGATACGCTTCAAAAGCACTGTCTACCGCTTCTTTTAGTGTTTTCAAACCATGAGTTACTGGAATAACTGTTGCCCCTAAGACTTTCATGCGCAGTACATTGGGGTACTCTTTTTCAATATCAACTTCCCCCATATGAATTTCACACTCTAAACCAAAATAAGCAGCTGCTGTTGCTAATGCAACGCCATGTTGTCCTGCACCTGTTTCAGCAATTAACTTCTTTTTACCTAAGTGCTTAGCGAGTAAAGCCTCACCCATACAATGGTTAAGCTTATGGGCGCCAGTATGGTTTAAATCTTCTCTTTTTAGGTATATTTGTCCACCGTACTTTTCAGATAAACGGTGACAATGATAAACGGGGGTTGGACGACCTTGATAATACTTTCTAATATTGCGCAGCTCTGAAATAAATTTATGAGATTTACTTATAGCGAAATAAGCATCATTAATTTTTTTCATTTCGTCTTCTAAATTTGGAGGAATAAATGCGCCGCCGTATTCATTAAAAAATCCATCTTTGTTCGGGTACTTTTTAAAGTAATTTTCTTTCATTATATTCTCTAAATTTATGGTTAATACTAAAGAGAATAAACAGCAATAGAAAATACAGCAAGAGTAAACCCGTTAATTTTGTTAATTTAAATCAAATAAATGGCAAAGAGTTTATTGTGTAGAAAAAGTAGAATCCGTCGAATATAACCTACAATTGGGCAGACGTTCACCAAATTTCAATCTGGATTCTATCCCCATTCCTCCTTCAATCTGTTTACTTTAACTGTACTTAAAGTGGTTAAATTAACAGTTACGTGCTATAAATTAAATATATTCCTTCAGTTTTCTTAACTAAATATCAATCGTTGAGAGAGACATAAATAGTCACTTAATTCGCTAATTATTGCGTATTTAGCCTCGGACAAATCACACCCAATGGAAATTAAATGACATCAATAAGCATGTTTGAGAAATACGGTGGTTTTGCGGCTTTATACCCTCTTGTCGGTGAGTTTTATGATGCTGTTTTGGATTCAGATATCGTATCTTATATTTTTGAACCAATTAGCATGGATGCATTAATCGAACACCAAACTAAATTCTTGGCATCTATTATGGGAGGACCAGTTGAGTATGCTGAAGAAAAATTAAAATTAGCCCATAAGAAATTAAAGATAACTGAAACTGAATGGAATGAAGTTGTTAGTATTTTCATAGGTACTTTAATTAACTTTGAAATAGAAGAAAGCGATATAAAAACACTCATTAGTTTGATCAATTCTAAAAAAATGCTAATTGTTACGGGATAATAAAATGGAACTTGATTTATTAAATAAATTAGATTATCTCGTTGCAATATGTGATAGGAAAACCTTAACGCCCTCTTATTCGACCACCAAGTTTAACGCGATAATAGGCGAATATGGAGAGGCGATCTTAACCCTATTTGACAGAAAATATAAAAATTTTTCAAGACCACAAGTATTAGATATTGATGGGGAAAGCCCTTATTCATTTGAAATACAGTTAAAAGATGGTTCCAAACATAAAACCATCGAAGTTACCATTAGCGATTACAACGAAGACAACCTAATGATTGTCGGTAAAGACATAACCGAACTGAAGAAACTAGAATCTTCATTACGCGCTTATTCATCAATGATGGAAAAACAAGAGAAAAGCCTTATAAAAATGGCTTATACCGACTCATTAACAGGTATTGCCAATCGTAGAGCTATGTTCAAAATATTTAACGAATATACTCAAAATAAAAATAATATTAAAGGCGCTATCTGCATACTAGATATAGATCATTTCAAACAGTTTAACGACATATACGGACATGATTTCGGTGATTATGTTCTAAAATATTTTGCTGAAAAAATCACGTTAGAACTAGGTGATGATTGTTATTTTGCTCGTATTGGCGGAGAAGAGTTTTGTGTATTTAGTGACACTCGTAACGGGTCAGAATTAAATGCCTTAATTGATACAGTGTTAAATTCAATCAAAAATTGTGATATCCCCACACCTAACCAAGATATTGCTAAAATTAGTTTTAGCGCTGGTATTTGTGAGTATACAAAAAATGGCACAACGTTAGATGAACTACTAAGCAATGCTGACAAGGCTTTATATGCTGCTAAAACATCAGGGCGTTGTCGAGTAATTTCTTTTTCGACCGCGCTATTTGAAAAACGTGAAAAAAAACTTTCCACTAAATTTCGAGAGGCTGAGCGTTAAGTTACTATTTCATCACTTTGTTGCGTAACTTTTTTTTTAATTCTTCTGACGCTATGCACCTTAAGTATTAACGTTTAAATTGCCATTTATCAAATTCATGTCCCGGCATAGGTTTGGCTATATAATACCCTTGCGCTATATCACAACCCTCTGCCAATAATAAATCCCATGTTTCTATATCTTCAACACCTTCTGCTACCACTTCCATATTTAGCTTATGAGCTAACATAATACAGGTTTCAACAATGGCTGTACTTTCATTCTCTTGTTTCATATTAGCAACAAAAGACTGATCAATTTTCAATTCTGTGAAAGGTATTTTATGTAACTGCGATAAAGAAGAATACCCGGTACCAAAATCATCAATAGACAGTTGAAACCCCTTTAACCTAAGACGAGTTAGAATATCTAAGGAAGTGACCATACTGTCCATTAATGCACTTTCGGTTAACTCTAAAACTATCATAGAGGGATCAAGTTCATACTTCTTAACAAGCTTTCTTAGCTGCTCTGGCAATTTCAAACTATTTATATTTTGTGCCGATATATTGACAGACAATCGAATCGATTTATTTAATTTTTGCCAATGTACACTTTGTCTTATTGCTAAATGGATTACTTGTTCAGTAAGTTGCTCTATTAAGCCGGTTCGTTCCGCAAGAGCAATGAATTTATCAGGGGGAATTATGCCAAATTCAGGGTGTAACCACCTGACTAATGCTTCAACACCATGTAGACTTTCCGTTTCCATATGAATTTGAGGCTGGTAATATAAAACGAGTTGATGGTTATCAATAGCATCACACAAGTCTTTTTCTGTTGGTATGAATTCAAACTTCCCTTGATTAGGTTTATCCTTATTTGTGCTGACAAAATCTATATGTGTCTGTTTGTTCGATAACGATTTTAATAAACTCGTTAATACCTTTGTGTTCATTGGCTTGGTAAAAGTATTTATAACATTCAACCCACAACTTAACGCTAAAGTTTCAGCTGAGTGTAATACACCGCTGTCATAACCACTGACTAAAATTAAACTGGCGGGAGATTTATGTTCAGCTAAATGACGAATAACTTCAATGCCATCCATTTCTGGCATCATCAAATCTAATATAACAATGTCTTGTGCATTCAAGATCAATTTTAAAAATGCACGGGGATGTTGAAATATTTCAATATATTCAAAAATTGGCTCGATGATAGTTTTAAGTAAATTACAGATTAAAGTATCATCATCAACAATAAAGACTCTATTAAGCATTCACATCACCTTTGGAATTACCTTTTAATAGGTTTCCTTCTAGTTCTTTTTCTTTGCTTTTCATAATATACTTATGTAACGGTTTATCCATTACCATTATATGGTCAACTAGCCATTCGCTCATCTCAGTACTTAACCACAATAAAATTTCTTTTTCGGAACAAGTAATAAGCTTTTGGTTGAGTTGTTTAACAATCATTTGGTGAACATCACAATGATTTTTAGCATATGGGTAATGACAATGTTTCATCGCCAACTCTTCCCTAGCGAAATGATCCTGAGTATATTTAACTAATTCTGTGATAATTTCTTGTAAGGATTGCTCCGAATCATCCGCTTCCAATAAACATTGACAACGATTAAGCAGTATAAACAATACCTTATGATCTTTATCGAGCATTCCTCCTTCATCAATACTCATGTCACTAGTCCATATTAGTTTTTTTACTTGTGAATCTTGAGCCCTTTTTTGAGTTATCTGACTATTACCTTGGAGCGCATTACCGTTTTGTTTATCTAAACAACCTCTAATTCTACGAAGTAAAAAACTAATTTCATAAGGTTTTTCAATAACAGTTTCGTCTAATTTCACTTTGTCACCAGTGTGATCTCCTTGAAAGCCGCTGGCCAATATTATTTTTAATTTAGGATAAAGTTTTTGCGCTTGCTCTGCCAAAAGGTAGCCATTCATTTTAGGCATAATAATGTCCGAAAACATCAAGTCTATTGAGTTTTTTTCTAAAACCTCTAAGGCATCTATACCATTGACAGCCGTATAAATACGATAACCTTTTGCTATTAAAATTTCTTGTACCAAAGTACGCAATTGAGGTTCATCATCTACAACGAGAATACTTTCACTTCCTTGCACCCTTCGTTTTTCTTCTTTATTTTCTTTTTCTTCTTTCTTTTTTTTATCTTCTTTAAGCAATGGAAAATAAAGTGAAAACCGAGTCCCTTCACCTAGCTCAGAGTACACATTAATAGCCCCCCCAGATGACTTCATAAAGCCATAGACTTGTGCCAAGCCTAAGCCTGAACCTTGATCGCCTTTAGTTGAAAAAAATGGTTCGAAAATCTTATCTTGAATAGCTTTACTCATCCCTACACCGTTATCTTCTATCGATAGTTTTACATATTTTCCTTGATGAATATTGAAGCTGCTAGCTTGCTCATTTGAGAAGTTCACCTCACTCGTTGATAAGGTTAACACTCCCCCTTGAGGCATTGCATGCATAGCATTAATCGCCATATTTAATAAAGCGTCTTCAAAAGAATTTCGATCTATATCAACCTTATGAATATCATCATTAAGAATAAGCTTTAATTCTACAGACAGTAATGTCTTGCGAAGTACATCTTTATTATTTTTGATAATACAATTAATGTCTGATTCTTGACTAGCGTCAGGTGCTTGGCGAGAGAATGAGAGTAATTTACGGGTTAATTGTGCCCCCCTATTACCCGCTTGATGAATTTGTTCAACAAAATTAAACAACGCTGGCTGATCTTTTAATTGGGCTTTTAAAATATCGCTATAACCAATAATAACCCCTAAGACATTGTTATAATCATGAGCAATACCACCAGTTAATTGCCCAAGCGCTTCCATCTTTTGAGTTCTATTTAATAGTTTTTCATGCTGCTTTATTTTTGATAAGTCATGACAAACCAAAACAAAACGCTTTCGTTCATCATTATTTGTCGGTAACTTCGCGACAGTTAAATTAAGAGCAAAAATTTGCTTATCTTTACATCTTCCAATAAGTTCCCGACCTTTCCCTATGACTTGAGTTTCGCCTGATAAGAAATGAGGTTTTAATGAATCATTATGTTCGCTTACCATATGTTCGGGTATAAGTAGGCTAACGTTTTTGCCTATCAACTCCTCGGCCATATAACCAAACATATGCTCTGTGGCTATATTACAGCTTTGTATCAACCCTAAATAATTAACCGTAATAACGGCATCATATATAGCATCAATAGTTTGCATTAATTCTCTTTGTTGCTTTGATATTTTGGCCAGGTTATCAATATGTTCTGTTACATCATGACCTATGTATATAATTCCAACAATGTCACCATTTTCTTTTCTTAATGGAAATTTTGAGCCATCAACCACTCTATCATCATAAAACGATCGACAGCTTGAAATAGGAATACTATTCTCATTTAAAACCTTTTGATCTTGTATTCTAATTTTATTTATTTGTTTATCGGTAAAACCGAGCTGTTGATCAGTTTTTCCAATTAAAAACTCTGGCGACTGTTTTAAATATTGTGCAAAGGCATTATTAGCTAATATGTATTGGTGCTCTTTATTCTTAGCGTAAATTAAATCAGGTGTAGAACTAATAACATTTTTTATTAATGTGTTCGACTTCTCTAATTCAATATCTGTTTGTTTTTTTTCGGTGATATCAAAAATAAGACCTTGATAAAAAGAAACATTTCCGTTTTCATCTCGCTCAACTGTTGTTCTGTCATCGATCCAAAATACTCTACCTTCAGGAGAAACAATACGATATTCATGAATAAATTGTTTTATTCCTTTCTGAGTAAAATACTCAACCTCTGCTACCACACGCAGTAAATCTTCAGGGTGCACCATATCCGCATAGTTAACTTTTCCTGAGAGTAAGTCACTTGCTTGAACCCCCAACAAATCAACATTGCTTGATACATGCTCTACTGACCAGTGTTCATCAGCTCGCCAACGAAACGCAATGACTGGACTATTTTCAATAACAAGCTTTGATTTCTCGAGGTTATCTTGATGGTGTTTTAATTGTGTAATATCACGTGCATTTACCATAACGCCATAAATATTGCCGTCGTCTTTATAATAGGGCAACAGTTCAATATCCAGATAAAACACCTGATCAGATGAAAATTTAATCCACTTTTCTAGTTTAACAACTTCACCGGCTAAACAACGTTCACAGTAATTCCTAAGCTCTGAATCAAAATATACTTTGCCAAAAATATCACTAAGATGCTTACCAACAACCTGTTCTGTTGTTAAATTAAGCTTTTCTACATAGGCTTGATTAACGGCTAAATATACGAAGTTATCATCAAGTAACGCTTGCATGCCTGATGATAAAGTCACCATAGATTTATATTGATGTAGATATTTACTACTTTTATCTTGAAAAAACATCAATTTTTGAGTCAATAATATAGCCGTAAAACCACTTATCAGCGCAAGCAATGTAAGAGTGAAGACAGCTAAAAAAGTAGCGTTACTAATAGGGTTAATAATAAACAAAAAATGTTGAATTAGCCCGGTTACTAATACGCTAAACACTGTAAATGGGGTAATAGTTCGTATCAACGTAGTAGAGGGGGATGAGTTTGTAAACAGTTCAATTAAGTAATTTTTATTGTCATTTATTATGAGTATTCCAGAAACACATAAAAAGCCTAAACTAGTAGATAAAGCCATTGGTATAGTGTCTTTTGTATCATAAAGTAAGGGAGATTTATAAAGGTAAGTAACAATAAATAGTAATGACGTTAATGATAAAACAGTTGTGGTAATATTTTTTATCAAGTTAGTAAAATAACTAATTTCATTCTTTTTATTTTCACTTAATAATATGAGTAAAACACAAGCGCTAATTAAAAAACAAAACCCCGTTACCGGAGACATTCTTGCAAGGGGGATACCGTCAAGGTGGCCAAAGCTCGGCACGATATAATTTTCAAAATTAAGGTCTACGTTAACAAAATACCCTATAACTTCTAACAAACCAAATAGTGCAATAATTAAAATGGCTAGAGTAATAGACTTTTTAAATAGGATAAATTGTTTCGTATATTTAACCCAAACTAGCAATACTAATATAGTCACTAAAAATGAAATAGAAGTTGAAGGAGCCATTGGAATAAACCCTTCATCAACACTTAAACCAAATTCAAAGAAAGGTAAATATGAAATACCTCCCATTAAAGCTAGACTAAATACACTTACAAATAGAATTATATTCAATTGTTGTTTCACTTATATTCCTATTATTTTTATAAAGATATTTAGTATTGTTTTTATTTACCTATGAAGAGCCTTAATACTCTGAGTATGCGATTAAATCAGCTCAACTTAACCCTAATTGTTTAATTAACATAGGCGCATTTATAGGCTTTTTTAAACACGTTTCTGCACCTATAGCTTTAAGTTTGTCAATATCACTTTGAATAACATCACCAGAAATAGCAATCACTCGAATATGATTTTGAAGTGGGTTTTCCTTTACACGTTGGCATACTTGAAAACCATCAAGACCGGGCATTTTAAGATCTAACAGCATAATACTCGGAGTAAAATCGTACAGTTTATTGGCTGCATCAAAGCCATCTAAACTGATTTCAACTTCAACGTTTTTAACTTCCACTTTAATAAGCGTCTTTAAAAATTCAGCAAAGTGAATGTCATCATCAACGATCAAAATTTTAGGGATTTCACTCGCTTTGATATTAAGCTGAATATTTTTTTTAGCGGCAAACTCTTTTATGTCATCAAGTTTGAATCGGCGATGCCCCCCTGCCGTTACTCTTGCTTTTAAGTTCCCACTTTCCGCCCATAGACGAACGGCAGCCGTCGAAACCATAAGTAATTCAGCAACCTCTTTAGGCGTTAAATAGCTTTTTACCGATTTTCTCTGTGACATTTATATCTCACACTTGTTTTTATTAGATCCATCATTAGTCACTAACATATAAGAAGAGCTTGAACTTTTAAATAAATTATCACTTTTGTTCTAGCTATATATGATCCAGATCAAACGAATTTGATGTTTGTTGCGTATTTTGCGATTTTAATTGTTTTTAAGGTTTTATTACGTAAACTTCAATTTTATAAATCACTTAAATATTTCAAGGAAACTCCTAATGCGTCTTGTAGATATATCTTTAAATAAGAAAGTATTTATTTTATTACTCTTCCCTCTATTGGGTTTTTTAGGAGTAGGAATAAACTCAATTGTGTCTTCCATCGCGACAAATAATGAAATGGAAAAACTGAGCAAGTATACAAAGCTTTCTTCGGTATATAGTGAACTCGTCCATGAGCTTCAAAAAGAGAGAGGAATGACTGCAGGCTTCCTTGGTTCAAAAGGGATAAAGTTTGCTTCTAAATTACCAAGCCAGAGAGAGAAAACCGCCAATGTAGTTGATAAACAGTTAAATTACTGGCAAAAAAATCAATTTGATAATAAGCAAATTCAACAGTTAAATAACAACATTAATCAACGTGTAAATATGCTTACTCAAATTAGAAGTAGTGTTGACAACTTATCGATCTCCTTATCAGAAGCACTAACCTTCTATACAAAAACCAATGAATTATTATTAAGTGTTTCAACTATCATTTCTAAAATATCTACTAACGCTGAGATAACAAAAGAAACTGTTGCTTATTATGACTTTATCCAAGGCAAAGAACGAGCAGGTATTGAGCGGGCAGTATTAACAAGTACCTTTGCTGCTGATAAGTTTGGTCAAGGGATGTACGAAAAATTCATTAGGTTACTTTCGGAGCAAAGCACTTATTTTTATGGTTTTAATGCCTTCGCGAGTGATGAGAGTAAAAGCTATTTCATTCAAAAACAAAATAATCCAGCAATAAAAGAAGTCACAAAACTTAGAGAAATAGCGATAAATAATACAACATCTGGAAAATTTAATGTCGACTCTACCTATTGGTTTGAGCAAGCAACTAAAAGAATTGCTGTATTAAAAAATATTGAAGATAAATTGAATCAATCGCTATTAATTCTAACCAAAGAAACCCAAGACAAAGCATTTACCTCCTTAATATATTACGTAATATCGTCACTTGTTATTCTTTTGCTGGTTGCCATTATTAGTTTCTATATTATGAAAGAGCTACATGAGCAAGTCGCAGATCTTACTTGTGTTATGTCAAAAGTAAGTGATGAAAACAACTTAACTGTAAGAGCAAAATTTACTGGTAAAAGCGAACTTGGCCAAATATCTACGGCATTAAACTTAACACTTGAAAAATTCTCAGGGGCAATGAATGAGATTTCCACTTCAAGTACAACACTTGCTGCAGCAGCGGAAGAAACATCACAAACATGTGAGCATAACTCAAACTCTTTAGTTGAACAACAAGATGAAATCACTCTTATTGCTACCGCAATAGAAGAGTTATCAGCAACAGTTAAAGAAGTTGCAGGACATACTCAATTAGCGGCTGATTCCGCAAAAGAAGCAGATGAACAAGCACAAAGCGGCACTGGTGTTGTACAAGAGTCTTACCATTCAATTGAAAACCTTGCTGAAGAGATAAATAACTTGGCCCAAAGAATATCGAGCCTTCACGAAAGTAGTAAAAATATCACCAATGTGGTTGATGTGATTAAATCAGTGGCAGAACAAACTAATTTACTTGCCTTAAATGCTGCAATTGAAGCAGCAAGAGCCGGTGAACAGGGGCGTGGGTTTGCTGTTGTTGCAGATGAAGTCAGAACTTTAGCCCAAAGAACTCAACAATCGACAAGTGAGATTGAAAGCTTTATTTCTGCCCTACAATCAGATGCCAACTCAGCTTATAGTGTTATAGAAAATAGTCAAAAAATGGCTGGAAATGCAGTAGAAAATTCTAAAAATGTAGAGCAAACCTTAGGTGATATCACTAAATCTATCAGTAATATTTTTGCGATGACCGAGCAAGTAGCTGTTGCTGTAGAAGAACAAGCGATGGTTACTCAAGATGTCGCTAAAAATGTTGTCAATATAGAGCATAAATCAATGGAATCAACCACTGGCTCAACTCAAATAACAGCGACAGCAAAAGAGCAAGCCATGCTCGCGGTAACATTACAAGATATAGCTACTATGTTCAAAATATCCTAGGAGGCAACTCATGAAGAATCAACGTATTAATAAGGCAGATGTAGTACTTGTTTTTCAAGACTTGGAAGTGGTCAAACCTATAACATGTCAAATTGAAAGTTTGGCAATAAGCTTTCAAGCGATTGCCCTCAACGATTTGTGTATTAATAAAATTCTGTCGGTTCAGCCAAAAATAATATTATTTTCTACCTTAAATTTAATTACTAGTGTTGAATTTTATATAGAGTTTCTTGAGCGTAGTAAAAACGATATGCCTGAGCACCATTCTATTTTATTGACAAATAATAAAGAATCACGGAGGGCCTTTACCGCTTGTGAAAATGGATTATTCGATAACTATGTCGTTATAAATCCATTAAATGAACCTAATCGCCTCTCCCTAATATTGCTACAGGCACTAAAACTAATTTCTGAGCATAGCGGTGATGGCATAGCAAAATTATTAGCAGAGGGAAACGAAAGCCTGGCGACTTGTATTGACAAGGGAGCCACTTTGAGAGAGAGCCTACAAAAGAATATTGAGCAATGTCAAAGTGTCATGGTAAATGAATCCAGAGCGGTGATTTCGAACGCCGAACAGCGTAACGAAACTGCTTCGAATATAGAGACCGCGATCAGGACGTTGTCTGAACAAGTGAATAGTGAATTTAGTGAATTAATTAGACAACTACAACATGTTAAGAAATTGAATGAACAAGCAATGGTACAAGTTGACAATACATGTGATAAAAACCAAAAAAAATTAAAATCTCATGCCTGCTCACAGCTTTCAAACAGTATTGAAGAACTTGAAAAAACAGTATCAGTAACTGCAAAATTAACGCCGTACAAACTGTTAATTGCTGACAATTCACCGTTATTTTCTAACGCCATGATTGATATTTTTGAGGAGAATAAATGTGAGGTTATGGCAGTTAATAGCGGCAAAGAAGCCATTGAAAAACATGCACTTTTCAAGCCTGACATAATGCTATTAGATTATTCATTTACTGACCTAAATGGCATTGAAGTTATTAAGCGGATACGAGAAACAGGTAGCACTACACCAGTAATAGTGCTTAGTAACAGCAAGAACAAGTCTATTATCAAGAAATGGATTCCCTTCGGTATAGCCGCATATATTGCTAAACCTTCGACTCAAAAAACAATACTCAATACTGTGTTTCACGAATTAATCAATCCGACAAAAATCCTTCCGCAAGGTAAAAATTATAATTTAATAAAGTGGCTGCCTGAATATTCAGTCGACAATGAATTGTTAGATAGTCAGCACAAAGAATTATTTTCACTCGTCAATGAGTATTTGCGAAATGATGATAGTTTTGATGCATTATTAAATACATTTAATAGACTATTTTCCTGCATCAGAACACACTTCAAAGAGGAAGAAAAAATCTTAGTTGATAATGGCTACCCCTATGCTGAAGAACATATTCAGAAGCATAAAAAATATACAGAAAAATTGACTATGTTGCGGAATAAACTGACCCCTGAAAATATCGATATACAAGAAAGGATTGGAATATATCTATATGAATGGCTTGCCAATCATATTTTGAAATCTGATATGCATTTCAAAAGATATTTTGCACAACAAAAAATATCAATTTAGCTGTATTAGCTCAGACTTAATCTGACTCAAGGGCGACAATAAATTAAAATAAACTAGAAAGCTAAACTTGGCTTTATATACATATTTTATGATAACCGGTATAAAAGTTAATCAACCCTAGCTTTTTATTTAAATAAACATTTACCTTGTGTTAAATCAAAGTAATTGTTTTAATTGATTTTATAATATTAAGTAATCTCACTTACGATATTTTTATGAATAATCAATTTTTCGTTTTTCTAAAAGCATTATTGGGAAGTTGTAAAGACTTACTCCCGATCATCCTCGTGATTGCATTTTTTCAATTTGCCGTTCTGCAACAACCTATGCCTAATGTTGGTGATATTTTAGTTGGCCTAGCATTAGTTGTTCTTGGTTTAACTTTCTTTATTTATGGTTTAGAAATGGGGTTATTTCCCATTGGCGAATCGATGGCCCAAGCATTTGCTAAAAAAGGCAGCATTAGCTGGTTACTGACTTTTGCCTTTTGTTTAGGCTTTGGTACTACCGTGGCTGAGCCTTCGTTAATTGCCGTAGCAAAAGAAGCTGCGATTGTTGCCGCATCGGGTGGCATTATTGCCAACACCCTAGAGTCACAACTTTCCTATGCCAACGGTTTACGTTTTACTGTCGCTTTTGCGGTTGGCTTTGCCATTGTTATTGGTGTATTACGCATCATACGCGGCTGGCCTATACAATATTTAATTTTAGGCGGTTATGTTGTTGTTGTATTGATGACATTAATTGCTCCTAACTGGATTATTGGTATTGCGTACGACTCTGGCGGTGTTACTACATCAACTATTACCGTTCCCTTAGTGACAGCATTAGGTGTTGGCTTAGCATCGGCAATAAAAGGTAGAAACCCGATGATTGACGGTTTCGGTTTGATCGCTTTCGCATCATTAACACCAATGATTTTTGTAATGATATACGGGATGGTTATCGGCTAATGGACTTACTTTTTGAATTTTTAACCACCTTAAAAAATACTGTTGTTGATGTATTACCTATTTTGTCAATAATATTGGGTTTTCAGTTGCTTGTTATTCGTAAACCTATCCCTCATATCAAGCAAGTGGGTTTCGGCTTTGTTTATGTACTGATTGGTTTAGCATTATTTTTGCTCGGCTTAGAAAAAGCCTTATTTCCGTTAGGAAAAATGATGGCTGAACAATTAACTGCACCAGAATTCATTCATGCTGGCGAACAAGTATTAACAAGCATTCATTGGGCCGATTACAAGTGGGTTTATGTTTTTGCCGCCGCAATCGGTTTTAGTACAACAATTGCAGAGCCTTCACTTATTGCGGTAGCCATTAAAGCAGAAGAAGTCTCTGGTGGTGCCATTAATGCAAATAGCTTGCGTATTTCGGTCGCCATTGGTGTTGCTGTTGGCATAGCATTAGGGAGTTTCCGCATCGTCGTTGGTCATCCTATTCATTACTATATTATTGCTGGTTACGTTGTTGTGGTTATTCAAACCTTTTATTGCCCTAAATTAATTGTGCCATTGGCATATGACTCTGGTGGTGTAACAACATCAACCGTAACCGTACCTTTAGTCGCTGCTTTAGGTTTAGGTTTAGCCAGTACAATTCCCGGACGTAGCCCATTGATTGACGGGTTTGGCTTAATTGCTTTCGCTAGCTTATTTCCCATAATTGCGGTAATGGCTTATGCACAAATAACTGAAGCTAAAGCACGACGAGTCGAAAAAAAATTAGAACATAGAAATAAAATCAAATTAGAGAAACGTAACTTAATACAAAAACAACAAGACCCCTTAACGGAGTCTAAAGAAGATATTTAAAATAGGTGATCATATGCAATTCAAACTAATTGTTGCCTTTGTTGACGACGAAGTAACCGACGACGTTATGAAAGGCGCAAGAATGGCTGGCGCTACAGGCGCAACCATAATAAATAATGCCAGAGGTGAAGGAATAAAACGCCAGCACACTTTTTTTGGCATGCAACTAGAAACACAAAGGGATGTATTACTTTTTGTTGTTGAACAACATTTATCACGAAAGATACTTGAGCGAATCAGCAAAATTGCTGGTTTTGATGAAGACCCAGGTAAAGGTATTGCTATACAATTAAATGTCGAAGATGCAGTAGGCGTAGCTCATCAAGTAGAGCGCTTAAAAGGTAAGGTTGAGGAAGAACTATGAGCCATAAATTAGTACAAGTTAAAGATGTAATGACCACTGACAACTATCAATTTGCTGATGGTATGATGACTGTTGCTGAGGGTATTAAATTAGCCAAAGAACATAACGTTACCGCTTTAATTATTAATAAGCGTAATGCTCAAGATGAATATGGTTTAGTGATGCTTGCAGATATTGCTAAAGAAGTGCTAGCAAAAGATCGTTCGCCTGATCGCGTTAACTTATATGAAATAATGGCAAAACCCCTGATGAGTGTTTTACCTGAAATGGACGTAAGGTATTGCGCACGATTATTTGAGCGCTTTAGCATTCACCTAGCACCTGTTGTTGAAAACAAAGAAATTATTGGTATGGTTGATTATACCAATATGGTTTTTAGCCAAATTGAATAACTCTCTAAAATATTATTTAAAATATTCCCATTATTAATTAATAATCTGTTTGGTATTAACAAAGGTGTTTAAGTTTAATAATTTAAACACCTTATGCCATACACCATTCAAACAAAATGCACAACAACAGTGCTATTAAGAAGGACTTGGTTGTAGAAAAAGATAGCCGAATAAAACACTAATAAGAATTTATTATTCCCAAATAAAAACCTTTTAAATTCGCCCTTGAGAGCTTATTTTTAGTACAAAATTATTTTATTTAGAATGCCTAGAACATCACAAATTTTATTTGTTCTTGTCCTTCAAATAAAGCTCTGAGTGGGGAACTATTAATTAAATTTACTATTAATTAAACAGGAAAGCTAATTTTCCCCATGGTGGTGTTAGGAATTCCTTGCTCTGGATTACCAAAATTTTCAGAGTTACCTGCAAGGCATTCGTTAGCAAGAATAGCAAACAAGACTGCTTCTTTTGCATCTGGCTCAATACCCAATGCTTGCGTGGAATGAATTATCGATATTTGCGGGCAAAGAGATAAAATATGCTCCATTAATAATGGATTATGAATACCGCCCCCACTAGCATACAAAGAAAACTCACCTAATTTTTCCGTACATTGATTAATCGCTAAAGCAATCATTTCGGCCGAAAAACGATTAAGTGTCGCTAATATATCATTATGATTAAGATCGTGAGTTTTCGATATATTCTGAGCTCGCTCCAGATAAGTTAAGTTGAAAACTTCTGGACCTGTCGTTTTTGGCATTGCCATTAAAAAAAAGTCATTGACCTTTAATGCGTTAAGTAAGCTTTGATTAATAACACCTTTACGTGCTATTTCACTGTCCTTATCGTAATGAAGTCCAGTAAAATGTTGTTGTACATAAGCATCCATTATTGTATTACCAGGACCAATGTCTGAACTAAATACCACTGACGGATCGGTTGATTTAGGCAAATAGGTTAAATTAGCTATGCCCCCCATATTAAGCAACACACGGTTTTCTTGCCTACTTGAGAATAATAAATAATCACCGTATACCGCTAAAGGTGCTCCTTCACCTCCTGCCGCAATATGCTTTTGGCGAAAGTCAGCTAAAGTAATAATGCCGGTTTTAACAGCCAGATGACAACTATCACCAATTTGTAATGTACCGTTACCAAACCCTTCTATAGCGTGTTGATGTTCAGGACAGTGATAAATAGTTTGTCCATGGCTTGCAATAACATCAACCTCACCTGCAGCAACTTTCCAATTAGCTAAACATTGATTGACCATTTCGCCATGTAAAGTACCTACCCATGGGTGCAGTAAAGTAATTTGCTCTAAATCAGCTTTTTGTTTCGCAAACACAGCTTTTATTTTGTTTATATAATTATCATCATAATCAACAGTTGCAAAATTTAATAATTCGACTTTTGTCTTTATTCCCGAATGGCTGATCTTGCATAACGCAACATCAAGGCCATCTAATGAGGTTCCGCTCATTAACCCTACGATTAATCGCGATTTTTTTTTGGCGCTAGTAGAAAGCTGTTCTATATATTTATGCATATAAACTCACAAGTAACCGACAATAAATTAAGGAATATTTTATACCATAAAATAAAATATTCAAGGATATTTATTGCATTAGATTAAATTATAAGTTAATAATTAGTCTATCCGGCGTATTGTAAAGTTTGTGCGGATCTTAATTATGGAACAAAGATCACATTAAAAAAACTATGGGAATAACATCAATGAAATATAATTTAAATCAAAAAAAACAGAAGGCCCATCTAATAACTCCAATTGCTTTGGCAGTTATGACTGCATTTTCAAGCTATCAAGCATTAGCGTATGAAGATATTAAGGAAAGTAAGGCTGAGACAGAAGTTATCACAGTAACAGGCTCAAGGATTCAACGTGCTGAATTAGTATCAAGTAGCCCTGTTGCTAGCGTTAGTGAAGAGCAAATTCAGCTTGATCGAGCGATTAATGTTGAAGATATTACAGCGAAACTGCCGCAAGCAGCAGCAGGCGCTAATAGTACTGGCGCAACTGTAGGTGATTCATTCGGTTCCTCTACAATTGATTTGAGAGGTTTGGGCCAAAACCGCACCTTAGTGTTAATTAATGGAACTCGCGCCGTTCCCTTTAGCTTTCGTAATTCTGTTGACGTTAATACCATACCTGCAGGCTTAATAAAACGTGTTGATGTACTCACCGGCGGCGCAGCAGCGATATACGGTGCAGATGCAGTTGCAGGTGTTGTAAACTTTATATTAGATGATGATTTCAACGGTGCTGAATTTTCTACGAGTTATGAAACAGCAGACGGCGGTAATGAAAAATTTAACATTGAAGCAATTTTTGGCGGTGATATTGCCGATGGAAGAGGTCATATTACCGGTTACGTTAGTTACTCAGAGAGAAAAGAACTATTAGCCGGCGAGCGTGAGTATGCCTTAAAAAACAGTGTACCTATGATAAATAGTGGCGGATATTATACCGATGTTGCTACTGGGAATAGTTTCGGAATTGATGATGCAGGCTCATTCGTAGATGAGCGTCAAACGAGCGATTTTACTGCCGATCGATATTTAACTCAACCGATGGACCGTCTTTCTACAGGCATCATTTTTGATTTCGATGTAAATGATAATATAACGGCGTATGGCCGAACAATGTATTCAAAAGTAAATGTAAAAGGAGCTGGCGCTAGTGGCCAAACCCCTATTTTTGTTAACGAACAAGTAACATTAACGCAAAACAATCCATATTTAACTGACGAAATACGCAATGAACTGACCTTCGATGAAGATGGCAATGCATTAGTCAATGTTGAGCGTAATCTCGGTCTAGGGGTACAATATACAGATGCAATGCGAGATTCATTACAATTTCAATTAGGGCTAAAAGGAGATATTACCGATGAGTTACGCTTTGATATCTATGGCCAATACGGTCAATCTGATGAAACAGCAACTATTTACAATAATGCAATGCGCTATGACAAAACTGGTTCAAGTCGATTTGCAAATATAGCTAATACCGTCGATATTTTTTCCCCCTCTTTAGATTTTAGTGAATTTAGCGATCCACTGTTATATACCACACGTAATCGTACCCAAAGTGTGCTATCGGCTATTTTATCTGGCGACTCAAGTGCATTGTTCGATTTACCAGCAGGACCATTGGAATTTGCAGTAGGTTACGAGTACCGTAAAGAAACTGGCAAGCAAACACCAGGTGATGCATTTAGAAACAGAACGAGTTTTGCCTCTATCAGTGCATTTGATATGGATGCAAGTTTCTCTAGTAAAGAATTTTATGTCGAAGTACTAGTACCTATTGTGGAAGATGTTGCTTTTGCTGATGAAATCAGCCTTGAAGGCGCCTACCGTATTTCAGATTATTCTAATACTGAAGCGGCCGATACCTATAAGTTAGGCATCAACTGGGCAATTAACAGTGAAATTCGACTTAGAGCAAACAAATTAACGGCCTTTAGAGCGCCAAATTTAGGTGAGTTTGCTAGCCCGATTACGGCTTTATCTCTATCGCTTTTCGATCAAAATAGTGACCAATTTGTTGCACGTTTAGCTGGGCGCTATGATGGAGATCCGTGTCTACTAGGCACAGGGGATGCAACTCAATGTGCAGCATTTGGGGCGGCAGCAGTTGGTACACCTTTTGATTCTTCTACGGCTGAATACACCTATGGCGGTAACCCAGACATCAAGCCTGAAGAAGCAGAGTCAACTACATTAGGTGTAGTTTACACACCTAAATTTATTGAAAACCTCAATATTTCAATTGATTATTACAATATAGTAGTTACTGACGCTGTAAGCCAAATTCAGCCCGGAGCAGCACTGCAAAGTTGTTATATTGATAATCCAAATCCGAACAATCCGTTATGTGGCGCGGTATTACGAGATTCTGAAACAGGTTTAATAAGCAAAGCAATTGTTAATGACTTTAACCTTGCATCAATTGAGCAGACAGGCATTGATATTGCCTTTAATTATTCATTTGACGCGCCAAGCGCAATGGGCGGTATTTTTAAACTGTCGTACCAAGGTAATATAATAACCGAACAATCACGTCAAAATAACTCAACGGTGCCTACAACAGATTGTAAAGGCACCTATGGAAGTGCATGTTCTGGTGACTTCGCCAGTATATTGCAAGCTGAATATAAACATCGTACAACATTTGATTGGCGTATAGATGACGTAAGTTTACAACTTGGCTGGCGTCGAATTGGTGAGGTTGACTATGCTGTTGATCGAAGTGAAACGATCAGTGCACAAAACTACATTGATTTTTCTTCATCTTGGAATGTTACGCAAGAAGTGGCGATAAACTTTGGCATAGATAACCTCTTAGATAAGAAACCACCAACACCATCTGTTGGTGCAAACCATTTCAATACAGTGAGTGATTACAGTGTTATTGGTCGTACATATGGTATAGCTGTGCGATATACACCCGATTTATAAAAAATAGTATAAAAGTGATGGGGATTTTCAGTGCTCATCACTTACTTTGTATATTTTTAAACTCAGTAATACCATTTGCATTAATTAAGGTTACAAAATTCAATGAGAATAAATTTTCAAGAACAAGGCGCTTGATTGAGTAATAGCTGGCTATTAGGATTGAAAGCAACGATGTTATTGGATATTTAAGCCATTTGAAAATGATCACTTAGTTAGTGCAATTGGTATAAGTTAACTGTTACCTATTTTAAACCTATTAGCTTTCTAATCTCCCCATCCAAACCCATAATCTCTGACATTATTATTTTTCAACCAACCTTTACAGTTTAATCAACATTAATCTACAAATAAGCAAACATAATGATGTGAAAAATGTCATTTCGTAGGTAGAATTGCGTCAATCATGTCAACAGTCATTTTAAGTTGTCTAGCAAAAGGTAAGTTAAGTTTATGGATTATTTTGAACAATTAGGTGTAAGTAGAGTATCGACGACCATCGAGATTAAAAAAGCCTATAGAAAACTCGCTAATAAATATCATCCTGATAGAAATGATAGCGGTGAGGCCAAAGAAAAATTTCAATTTATACAACAGGCTTATGAGGTTATTTCTGATCCAAAAAAGCGTTCTTTATACTTAAAAAATAACTATACCGTAATAACTGATCCACGAGAAATTGCTGATTCTTTTTGGCACAGTGCTTTAAATTAAGCTTTAAATGAAATTATCCACAAAACTCTCTTTTAGACTTTCCATTAGGAAGCAATGAATGCAAACCGAAAAAAATGTACCTGATTATTTAACCGATGATTTTTCTATGTATTTAGAAAATATGATCTCATTAGCTGATCCTGAAAACCCTGATTTATTATCAAATTATTTGTCTAATTTATTTGAACAATTAAAAAGTATGCCTTTGTTATTTAATGGCATGGTTGATCAACTTGCGATGGCAATATCAACCAAGGTCAGAATTGATAGCAAAAACCTAGCAAAAGTAGAACTTAAAACAGATCCATCTTGGGATGAAATAAAACCATTTGTAGGCGTACATGCTGATGCTAGAGCCTGTATTTCTGAAATAATGACTCACGCAGAGCAGGATTTAAAAACAGCAATTTTACTCATCCATTTTTATAATGACTATGATGCTACGCCCTTAAAATCTGAAGAAGATGAAAGTGAACAGCTCGATAGTTATGAGTCAAATGACTATGATGAGAACTACTAGCGTTTATAAATAAGTTTAAAAAACTTGGACGTAATCCATTAAAAACTCTCATTAAGAAATTTACACAATAAATATATTTAATAAATAAGTTTTAAGGAATCACCTTGACAAAAAATGCATTAATTCTTGCTAGCGACATTATTGAACAAGCACAACATAGCGGTAGACGCGCAGGTACCTCATTAGAAGCCATTGCTTCTGAACAAGGTGATGAAACTATGCTTGCCGTGTTAACCGAAATGGATATTTTAACCGTCGCTAAAATCGTTAGAGAACACGACGCTACTATTCCTTCTATTGCCACCTGGTTAATGGACGCAGAATCAATTAAGCAATTATTGAATGTTGAACCATCATATTGGCAAAATATGGACGAAGATCATGTATTTTGCGCGCAAACTGAAGCACACAGTTTATTAACACAAATTTTTCTCTCTTCAGATGATGAAGAAAAACAATTAGAAGTATTAACCGCTATTGTTGAAGATGACTTCGGTCTGCTATATCTATCTTTACCGTTTGTTGGGCACGATTTTTCAGAATTAGAAGAAGATGAAGAACAGACTTCTGGTAGCATTGAAGAGTTATTAATGAAAATAAAAGCGTTAAGCGAAGAAGCCTATCGTGAAGTAATGACGGTAAGTACAAATGGCACACTCGACAATATTGAAAATTCGTTAAAACAAAATGCCAACAAACAAAGAGTAACTGCTGTTGAAATGGATACCGACGATATGTTCGCGCCACTTTAATTTATTAGGATTTATCAATGAAAATTGCAGCGTTAAGAGATCACCCATTTCTACTTTTAGTTTTAAAAGATGGTGAACATGAAGGCTATTTTACACCAGAATTTATGCATAAAACAAAACAACAATTATCTGACATGTCTTTGAGGATTGCCTCTGATAACTTGTCAATAATTTATGCCGATCAAATAAAAAAAGGCTGCGAAATTGTTCTTGGATTGAGCAATTTAGGTTTATTAGACTTGTGCGATAACAATACTGATAAAGCAAAAGAAATTATAAAAACCCAAGGTATCGTTTATTGCTTTAGAGCTGGCTGGGCAAAATACGCTAATTTAAAGAAAATTTCTCCCTCATACTTTGAAAGCATCTCACTCAGTAGTTATGCTTTAGCAGTTAATGATAGCTCTGATATCAGACTTATGCATGACGCATTAGTCAGTGGCGGCTATCAAAGTGCTATGCTTTTACAAGTGTATAAGAGTATTGCCGCAAACTATTGTGCAAACACCCTGCTTATTGATAATGATGAAGATGTGTTAACGTTTGAATTACAAAAGTTTCTCAATACTGCTATTGCATTGCTGCTAATTGATTGTGACAAAAAAATGTTTACCAATGCATTATATAAACAGTTAAATACTTACCTAACAAATACAGATAAAGCTGACCTGCTTGTTAAAGTAGACACTTGTATTAAGCACTTCACCCAGCAACTACCACTTTTGACTAAAGAGTATCTGCGAGATATAGGTTTATTAGATTTCAATGAATTAAAGGGAATTATTAATCAACAAGTTAATATTTCTATTTACATACCGGAAATATTAGAACTTCCTATCACTGTTGCTAATGAGCTGAATGAAGATTTTGAAGGTGGTTATGACTTTCATGCTGATGATGAAGATGATATCGCTTATTTAAGACCTGACACTACAGAGTGATATTTCATAAAAAAGTGTTCTATCGCGAAGTAAACGGGGAGTATTGACTCTCCCGTTTTCAAATTTCATATTAACGTTCGGTTTGCGTACAGTTAATACATGATTAACTCGCTTTAAGTAAAAGGTTTAATCTGGGTATTTCTATAACAGGACAACGATTTATAATCATGGTGATATCACTTTCAAGCGCTAATAATTCAGCCTTTACGTCAGTTACCCCAAGCTGTGTCCATATATGAGTAATATTAGCTTGTTTAGCCTCAACAACTATATCGTATAGATACTTAGATTGGCGAAACACATCAATCATATCTATAGGTGACGGTAAATCGCTGATACTACTATAAACCTCACGGTTCATTATTGTTGTTCCCTCAAGAAGAGGGTTAATGGGAAAAACTTGATAGCCCTCATTTATTAGAAAAGCCATCACTTTATAACTATCGCGTTCTGGTTTTGAACTAGCACCAATTAACGCGATAGTTTTGGCCTTTTTTAACGTTTCAATGATTTTATGATCTTCAAGATCATAACGTTGGTCAATACTCACATTAAAGTCCTTGCCATTGTGGGGCTCTTTTTTCAAAAAAGGCGCTCACACCTTCTTCACATTCATCAGACAACATCGCCTCTAACATAGCGTGACTTGCAGAGGTATAGGCATTTTCGATAGATTCTTCTATTTGCTGATAGAAAGCTAGCTTACCTGAATGAATACCAACAGCAGATTTTTGTGCTATTTTATTCGCTAACTTTTCGGTTTCCACTTTTAAATCTGCTACTTTTACCACCTTGTTTACCAATCCGAAACGCATGGCATCATCGGCACTAAACATATCACCAGTTAATGCTATCTCCATTGCGTGCTTACGGTGCATGTTGCGACCTATACCTACAAGCGGCGTAGTGCAAAATGTACCTATATTGACCCCTGGTGCGCAAAATTCAGCTTGGTCTTGAGTAATAGCTAAATCACACATAGACACCAATTGGCAGCCAGCGGCACTTGCCGTGCCTTGAACACATGCAATTATTGCTTTTGGAGATTGAATGAGTGACATCATTAATTTTGTGCAGTCATCTAAAACCGTTTTTACTCGTTTAGCATTATCAGGCTCACAATTCTCTTTTCTACCTGACATTTCTTTTAAATCATGGCCTGCAGAAAAAACCCCACCTTCGCCTGTTATCACAATGACACGAACGTCATCATTGTTGTTCGCTTCATTTATATGTTCATGTAGCGCTCTTAACATAGTTGAAGATAACGGGTTTCTTTGTTTGGGACGATTCATAGATAACCAAAGAACATGGTTTTTCAACTCGCTTAATACATAAGGCTGATTTTCATTATTTTGAGTCATGACTTTCCTAATGATGGTAATTATTTCATCCCATTGCTGATATCCATAAACAAAAGATCTAGCCTTATACCCGCTCCACTTGAAGATGCTCGTTTCAGGAGGTCTGAGCGATTCATAATCAAGGCACATTTTTTTATTAAGGGTTATTCAGGAGAATATGCTCCTGCATTCTCTAATAAGCTACATCCATGTAGCGTCCTTAAAAAGAAATGTAACGCAGAGTATGATTTGCTCAGCCTTCCCCA
>MAAC01011327.1_pt1 | contig 79360 bp, 57 predicted proteins | sample 1115981 | NCBI WGS metagenome assembly MAAC01 (sample SAMN04961126, study PRJNA320927) | seawater metagenome | isolation source: sample BD02T64 sea water enriched with oil for 64 days | place: USA:Gulf of Mexico | collected 2013-07-27
TATAGAAAATCATTCATTGTATAAAGTGTTTGGATCCGGGACAAAAATAGAAAAAAAATTATGCTCCTGAAATTATTTAAACAATCAAAACCTATCATTCTTATTTTTGTTCTGATTCTTGCGATCATTTCAAGAATTTTTCTGCTTTTACAATTACCGGATTCGCCGAATTACGCTGACCAATACCCCCTGTTTTCTGGTCTTTGGAATTTCTTGTCCGAACATAGTACTTTATCTATTATTTTATCCTTTCTCCTGCAATTTACGCAAGCATCGTGGATGAATCGGATTGCGGTAAGTAATGGATTAGTAAAACCAAGTTCCCTATTGCCAGTACTCTTGTACATCTTGTTTACAAGTTCATTTCACACGCTCTACCTATCTCCAATCATCCTTGGACAGTTGTTTATTTTATTGGCTATAGATAGACTATTGAGAATATACCCTGCCAAGAATGTACCTACTAACTTATTCAATGCCTCTCTATTACTTTCTATTGGAACTATACTATGCCCGGAGATTCTAATCCTATCACTAAGCATCGTGTTGTTTATGTTTATTTATGGGCTATCTGAATTTAGAAATTGGTTGGTATCCATCATTGGATTCCTATTGCCATTCCTATTTTTCGTTACCTATGAAGTGACTATACTGAATACCGATACATTGATTCTTGGTAATTATCTATCACCATCTATTAAAATATATGAACTGATAACTCAATTGGATTGGAGTTTTTATATAGCAGGAATAATTGGAGCGATCTATTTTGTGATGGCTTTTTCAGATTTGAACAAAGCCTTTTCTAAGAAGAATATCCAAAAGAGATATTCACTCTCTTTTATCCTTTGGACTACCCCACTTATATTAGTCTATCAACTATTCAACAACAACCCTGCGGGCTATATTTTACTCTGTATACCCATGACTTTATTATTGAGTAATTATTATATGCACAAAAGGGAAAGTCTAAAAATTCATTTAAGCTTTAACTTGCTTCTTCTCTTACTTATTTTCGGCATTCCACTTTGGACTCTTTTTCAATAGCCTTACCACAAGGATAAGGGCCAAAAAAAGCCCCTTCACTTAACAGCAAAGGGGCTTTCAATTATCTTTAAAACATTATAGCTTTTTAAAAATCTTCAATACCTTATAGGTTATCTTATCTGATAGATAATACATTACCGGTACAACAATCAGCGTAAGGAAAGTTGCAAATGTTAATCCGAATATAATAGCCCAGGACATTGGTCCCCAGAAAATAACATTATCACCACCGATAAAGATATTAGGATCCAATTCTGTCATCAAAGTAAAGAAATCGATATTTATCCCTAAAGCCAATGGCAACAATCCTAAAATTGTGGTGATGGCTGTAAGTAATACAGGACGAAGACGAGTCTTCCCAGCATGTACAATACTCTGCATTAGAACATCCAAAGGCAATCTTTTTTTCTCTTTCAAGCCAAGTTCTTCCTTCTTACGTTCACGTACCAAATCTGTATAATCCATCAATACGATTGCATTATTTACAACAATCCCAGCCAATGAAATGATACCAATCATATGCATAATAACAACGAAGTCCATTTCAAATATTACCAATCCCAGTAAAACACCTATTAAACTAAAGATTACAGAGAACATAATGATGAACGGTGAAATTACCGAGTTAAACTGGGTTACCATTATCAAGAATATTAGGAATATAGCTATCATCAATGCTCCAGTCAAGAAAGACATTTCTTCTGCTTGCTTTTCTTGCTGTCCGGTAAAAGAATAAGAAACATTATCTGGCATTTCATAATCCAACATGATCTCCTTTAACCCATCAACAATTTCCGTTGCGTTAAATCCTTCAAGTACCCCTGAAGTAATGGTAATTACTCTTGTTAAGTCTTTACGTTTTACGGCAGAAAAAGTAGTCGTACGCTTAGCAGTTGCAACTGCAGAAATTGGCACTTGATGAATATTACCTGTCATATTATTTCTAAAGGTAATTTTCTGATTCATCAAATTATCCAAATTATAACGGTACTGATCTTTCAATCTAACCATGATAGGATAATCATCTTCACCTTCCTTGTAAGTAGAAACTTCCTTACCAAATAAAGAGGTTCTTAATACATCACCAATTTGAGCTGTTGATAAATCAAATCTTCTAGCCTTATCTCTATCAATTTCGATTGGAAGTTCCGGTTTTCCACGTTTTACATCCAATTTCAATTGCTCGATTCCTGCAATATCAAATTCATTGATAAAACTTTTTATCCTATCTGCTTCAATAATCAATTCTTGATAATTGTCTCCTCCAATTTCCAAACTAATAGCAGCTCCCTGTGGAGGTCCAGCCGGATCTTTAGAAACGGTTACCTGTACCCCGGGATAACTACCAACGGCCAAGCGAATTTCCTCCATAACGTCCATGGTACTAATCCCTCGTCTAAGCTTAGCCTCAACAAAAGATACCGAGATACGTGCCTTATTTGGCGTATTACTCATAGAAGGTCCTTCCTGTGGGTCGGATGTCCCGTTTCCTACTTGTCCAAGAACAGAAGTCACCATGTAATTCACCTTTTCACCGTTCAAGACTTCTTCATATTGAGTCATCGCATCGATCACCTTAATTTCAACCTCTTTGGCTAACCTATTAGAAGCTTCGATATCACTTCCAATTGGTAACTCAAGGAATACATTTACATAACGAGGTTCATTTTCTGGGAAGAATAATACCTTCGGTGAATTAAGAGCAAAGATCATAATGGAAGCTACCAACATGGTGATCATTCCAAAGAATAAGAATACCGGGCGCCAACCTTTCAACCAATAGCTCAATAAGACCTCATATCCATTTTCCAATTTTGGAAGGAAATGATCCTGAAACCAAAATGAAGCCGGTTCCAAAGCAAAGGTATTTAGTAACCAAACGATACCGGAGAACAGCAACAAGCTTGTAAACCAACTAATACCAGATACCAACATGAATACAACAGACAATGAAATAAGGATCAATGAACCGATCAATGCACGTCTTTTGTGAGACTTTTTCACCTCTACTTTCATCAGTACAGATGTCAATACCGGATTAATTACCAAGGCTACAAATAGTGAAGAACTCAATACAATCATCAATGTGATTGGTAAATATTTCATGAACTCACCCATTTGACCAGGCCACATTGCCAACGGAAGGAATACCGCCAAAGTAGTTGCAGTAGATGCAATAATTGGAAGGGCAACTTCCCCTACACCGTATCTAGCCGCCTTAATTGGTCCATAACCTTCAGACATCAAACGATAAACATTCTCAACAACAACAATCCCATTATCTACCAGCATCCCAAGAGCCAATACCAAAGAGAACAATACCATTACATTCATGGTAACACCCATTGCAGAAAGAATCGCAAATGATAATAACATAGAAAGAGGAATTGCAATCCCTACAAACAATGCATTTCTAAGCCCTAGGAAGAAAAGTAATACAAAGACTACCAGGATAACCCCGAAGATGATACTATTCAATAGTTCATCCACCTGATTCCTTGTCATATCCGACTGATCACTTGTAATCGTAACATTAAGATTATCCGGATAATCAACTCCTTTTGATTCCTTTAGAATTGCAGAGATCTTATCCGAAGCAGAAAGTAAGTTCTCTCCTGCTCGTTTAATAATATCTAAAGAAACTACCGGTGCTTTAAACTCTCTGGCGTAAGATTCTTTTTCCTCCTCTTCAAATTTAATATCAGCTATATCACGCAGATAAACAATGTTCTGTTTTTCTCGCTTTACAATAATGTCTCCGATTTCGCTTACTGAGCCAAACTCACCAACAATTCGAACATTTCTACGGTAATCATCCAACAATAAGTCCCCACCTGAAATGGATACATTCTCCATTTGGATGGCCTTAGCTACATCGTCGAAATTCAACTCCATGGATTCCAATAGGTGAAGATCTAACTCAATCTTCACTTCTTTATCCATTACACCACGAACATCTACTTTAGAAATTTCTTTGATGTCCTCAATCTTATCTTCTAAAACTTCACCATACTCCTTCAATTGCTCTAAAGAGAAATTCCCGGATAAGTTGATATTCATAATTGGAATCAACTCAGAGAAATTCATCTCAAATGCATTCGGGTCTGCAGGTAAATCTTTTGGGAAATCTGCATCGGACATGGCAATATCGATTTTGTCCTTTACCTTTTGCAGTGCCAATGAAGGCTCAATCCCAAAATCGAATTTTACAACAATAGTAGAATATCCTTGCACCGAAGTAGAGGATATTTCATCTACCCCTGTAATAGCATTGATTTCCTTCTCTAATGGACGTGTAATCAATTTTTCGATATCCAAGGGAGAGTTTCCTGGATAGGGAGTTCCAACATAAATTTCCGGCATTACAACTTCTGGGAAGTTTTCCTTCGGCATGGTATTAAATGCCGTATACCCCATCAATAATATAATTACTGTAAGTACGTATACCGAGACTTTATTGTTTATCGACAGCGTCGATAAACGAAACTCTTTGTGTTTTTCTTGTTTATTTACAGCCATAGCTTATGCTTTTTTAATTCTCACCTTGATCTCTTGGCCATCTTTGATATTTCTGGCTCCCTTCATAATCAATTGATCACCTGCCTGTAATCCTGATTTTACATACATTGCATTTCCGTATCCCAATCCTGTTTCGATCATACGTTTTTCAACCATAATCTTGGCACCTTTTTTCACAGCAACAAAAACATATTCGTTTCCGTTGTGATCTTGCTGGATGCTGTTCGCTGGAATGGTAATCGCATTTTCTTGTTCGAAGTCCTTGATCAATAATGTTGCAATCATATTTGGTTTCAACATATTGTCGTCATTATCCAAAGCAATTTGAATTTTATACGATCTGTTGGCTGGATTGATAAACTCACCTGTACGGTTAATTATACAGTCCAGTTGTTTGTTTACAGATGGGAATTCTACCGCTACCGCTGTACCTTTTTTTACGATAGGCAAATACTTCTCAGAAATATCCGATTCAATTTTCACCTTATCCAGGTTTACCAATCTTAAGATAGTTCCTTGAGGCATTGCTAATTCACCAACCTTAGGGAAAATTTCATCTACGATTCCTGCAAATGGTGCTTTTATCACATAAAGGTCTTCTTGAGACCTCATTGTTTCCAATTTTGTTACAAGGCTCTCATAATTCGATTTTGCCTGCAAATATTGAACTTCAGAACCTATGTTTTGATTATGCAAACGACTTTGCTTTTCATACAAAATCTTAGTAAGATCCAGAGACACCTCTAATTCCTTAATTCCGTTTGATAAGATATCGGAATCCAGAGTTGCTAATATCTGACCGGCAGCTACTCGTTGGCCTTCTACAACCTGAATAGTTCTGATCATTCCTGAAGCCTCTGGGTTTACATTGATAACTTTATCTGCTTCCACAGATCCCTGAACTTGGAAAAAATGCTGAAAAGTGCTACTATTTAGAGTTATCGTAGTCACCTCATATATTTTCTTTGCTTCCCCTTCAATCGCTTTTATCTTTCCTTCAACTTCAAGAAGGGTTGCTTTGGAAGTAGCAATGGTTGATTTCAATTCTGTTCTTTCCGCTTTCAATTTAGAAAGGTCATCCTCATTACAGGAGAATAAAAGAGCAATGGCTAATAAACTGATATATTTTTTCATCGTTCTAACGATTTAGTAGTTGTTTAATGCTTTATCTAATTTCGATTTAGAATCGAATAATTGGAAGAGACTTTGAATATATTGTCCCTGTGTTTGTAGGTATTGATTTTCCACTTGAGAAAGTTCCAAACTTGAAGAAACCCCTTCATTGAACTTTATCTGAGTTTTATTTCTGATACGCTTTGCGATATTCAGGTTCCTCTTTTCGTTTTTCAACTTGGTCTGATAAAAAGAAAAATCTGATTTTGCTGATTTCGCTTTCAATTTCAATCCTTCTGAAACTTGCTCTTTAGCAATTTGTGATTTATCCAAGTCCAATTGAGCTTGTTGTACTACTCTAACTTTTTTCAAACTATTGAAAATTGGCATGTTTAATGAAAAACCTACCATTTGTGATCGTGTCCATTCAAATGAATTGCTCAGCTTGATCACATCCTTATTGGAAGAATACACACCTTGCATATTGTAAAATGCTGCTAAGGTTGGTAGAAATTTAGCCTTAGAATTTTTGAGTGTTAACTCAGAAGCTTGCTCCTGAGTTTCTATCATTTTGTAATCTATATGAAGTGTATGATTAAAAGAATTATCCAGCTTTACATGGCCGTTGATACCATTCAACAAATCACCTAAGCTATTTGTCAATTCTAATGAATGCTCAATTGGAATTCCCATATTGAACTTCAACATATCTAAGCTTAATTCCTCTTGACGTTTTGCTTGCTCTAGAGAATTGATATTATTTAAAAGCAACAATTCAATCTGATCTACATCAGATTCCTCTACAAAACCTTCTGCATAAAGTCCTTTTGTTTCTTTATGCGTCTTTTGCAACTCAAGAATTGATTCTTGTAGAATTTCCTTATTTCTACCAGCAATTAACACACTAGAATAGCCTTGATAAATTGTAGCTACTACATCAATTTCCTTTTTTTCTTTTTGATCCTCTGAAAGCTGAAGAAATACTTTAGTGGCTTGCAAACCCACAATATAAGATCCATCAAACAGCAGCTGATTCACATTCACTGCAGCCGTTCCCGCATATTTTTGTCCAAAAGCTATCTTTTGAAGATCTTCTGGAGTTTCACCATGGATATAATCAGGATCAAAAGCTGCCACATTAATAATACTTTGTGGTAATTCTTTAAAATACTGATAGTCAAAAGAACCACTGATTTGCGGTAATCCAATGGCTATAGTTTCTTGAATTTTCCTCCGAGATTTCTCAATTTCTAAATTGGCATCTTGGATCAGGTAACTATGCAACTTTGCATATTCCTGAGCCTCTTTGAGGCTGAATGCTTGCTGTGCCATTGCCATATTTATAGGCAATACAAACACAAATATCAAGCGGTAAATTCCTTTCATAGTGTGATGATTATATTGAGGTGATATTCAGTTTCTGTTCTAAGTAATCTCTTCCCTTTTGAGATACAATTCCATATAAATGGAATTGGATACTCTCATTAATCAATTCATTGAATGAATAATCGTTTCCTGGAAATATTTCTTCGCTAACAATGGTTTGCATTCTCCCAACATACAAACAAGCGATTATCTCGATATTAAAATTGTCTCTATACAAACCTTGATCTACCCCATCCTTAAGGTTTACCAGGATACATGACTTCACAAATTCTTTTTTTGAAGAAAAAATCTGTTCGTACAATGCTGGGTAGTATCTTTTAAGCTCAAATACAGCCACAGGATTCAAATCTTTATTCTGCTTACAAATACTTTCATTGACGGCCAGCATCTCATCAATGGGATTATCACAATTTTCGAAGATGTGACATTGTCCTTCCTTTTCATTCTCAAAATGATTGAAAAAAGATCTCTTTAATAAATCCTCCTTATTCTTCACATATCGATAGAGGGTCTTCTTCGAAATACCCAATTGCCTGGCTACCTCATCCATATTCAAATTGCGAATACCGAACTTTTTGAAAAGGTCCCAGGCTGCTATTAATATCTTTCTCTCTTTTTCATCCATGGCGCAAATATAAAACAATTTTCACAACGGAAACGTTTTTTCCCAACTTTCGTTTCCTTTGTTAACTAAAATTTAACGCTACCTCGTATTTTTGTTAAAAAAAACCTTTCGATGAAAAGAAAATCTTTAGAAATGAAAATGTATTTTTGTTGCTATTAATAATAAATACAAAATGGCAAGAGTACTAACAGGTGTACAAAGTAGCGGGATACCTCATTTGGGGAATCTTTTAGGAGCAATTGTACCAGCAATCAAACTTTCGAACGATCCTAAGAATGAAAGTTTGTTCTTTATAGCTGATATGCATGCTATAACGACCACAAAGGATCCAGAGAAAATTATTGAAAACACTTACGCTACAGCGGCAGCCTGGCTTGCTTTTGGATTTGACACGGATAAGAATATTCTATTTCGACAATCGGATATTCCGGAAGTAACAGAATTGACTTGGTACTTGAACTGTGTTACTCCTTATCCGATGTTGGCCAATGCGCACTCTTTCAAGGATAAAGCAAGTAACTTATCGGATGTAAATGCTGGGCTTTTTGATTACCCAGTTCTAATGACTGCTGACATTGTAATGTACGACGCCAACATTGTACCTGTTGGGAAAGACCAAAAACAGCATTTGGAAATGGCTCGGGATATTGCAGGTGCCTTCAATAGAACATATGGAGAAACCTTTATTATACCTGAATCTAAAATCGATGAACAGGTAATGACCATTCCCGGCATTGACGGTAGAAAGATGAGTAAATCCTACGGAAACTTCATCAACATATTTTTACCAGATAAAAAGTTGAGAAAGGTCTTAATGAAAATTGTTACTGACACAAAAGGATTGGAAGAGCCAAAAGATCCAGATAGCTGTAATGTTTTCAAATTGTATGAATTGATGGCTTCACCTGAAGAAATAGCTCAAATGAGACAAAACTATATCGGAGGGAATTATGGATATGGGCATGCTAAACAAGCCCTATTCGAACTCATCATTACAAAATTCGAGAAGGAAAGAAACCGATATTGGGAACTGATTGCCGATCGGGATAAAATAGATGAAGAACTCCACAAGGGATCTGAAAAAGCCAGAAAAATAGGAATGGACGTTCTAAGCAGAGCACGAAAAAAAGTAGGCTTTGGAAAATAGACAAATAGGGTTGTGATGTCACAACCCTATTTTTTTTACCCCCCCCTTAAAGTTCTTTAACTAAAAACAAAGAATAAGCCCTTTCACTGCAGCAATAAAAAGCTTATTTTTGAAATTATATTGAGCAACATAGCAATGCTTAATTCTATCTCATAAATCTTTTAAACCAAGCCATTACCATGATGAAGATTGCAGTTATCTTAGCAGGATCTGGTGTTAACGACGGATCGGAAATTCACGAATCGGTATTAAGCCTTTTAGCAATTGAAGAACTCGGTCATACCGCAAGTTGTTTTGCACCAAACAAAAACCAACTGCACGTCATCAACCATCTGGATGGAACGGTAATGGACGAAAGTAGAAATGTGCTTATTGAATCTGCTAGAATTGCAAGAGGGGCCATTTCTGACTTATCTACCTTGGATCCATCAAATTTTGATGCCCTTCTAATCCCTGGTGGGGCTGGGGCAGCCAAAAATCTAACTGAATGGGCTATTAGTGGCCCGGAAGGCAGTATAGATGAAGAAGTGAAAAGTACTATTATACGATTTATTGAAGCAAAGAAACCTATTGCGGCATTATGCATGGGACCAACGGTAATTGCAAAAGCACTTGAAGGAAGTGCTTACCAGGCCAATTTAACCATTGGAACCACTCTTGAAAGCTCCCCATATGATATCCAATCCATTGCGAGTGATATGGAACAAATTGGCGTTATTCACCATGAAAAAACTATTCGTGAAGTTGCAGTAGACACCCGGCTTAAAATAGTTTCTGCCCCCTGTTATATGATGGATGCGTCTATCGTAGAATTGCGAGACAATATCAAAATGGCTGTTGAAGAATTAATCAAACTAAACTAATGAGTCCAGCAAAACAACGCGCCTACGATGTAGCCTATCTTAAAATGGCTACTGAGTGGTCCAAATTATCCCATTGTAACCGTCGTCAAGTTGGCGCACTTATTGTGAAAGATAAAATGATCATCTCCGATGGATACAATGGAACACCTTCTGGATTTGAGAACATTTGTGAAGATGACGAGGGACTAACGAAATGGTATGTACTGCATGCAGAAGCAAATGCTATTACCAAGGTTGCACATTCTACTCAAAGCGCACAAGGGTCTTCTCTCTATGTAACTTTATCGCCTTGTAAAGAATGTAGCAAATTGATTTTACAAACGGGTATCAAGCGAGTAGTCTACTCTAGAAAATATAGAGACACTTCAGGAGTAGATTTTCTAAAGGAAACAGGTGTAGAAGTAATTTTTATAGATCAAGAAAATTTCTAAAATGACAGGCACAAAAAACACATTTAATCCTATATATATTGTCATAATATTCGCTCTTGGGATGTGGATTGGTAAACAATATCAATTCTCTGATACCAAAGAAAATCCACTGTTCGGCTCCAATTATGGGAAAATTGAACAGTTGATCTTTCAACTGGAAAATAATTATGTAGATGAAGTAAATGTGGACAGCCTGGTTGAAGGAAGCATCCAGCATATCTTAGATCAGTTGGACCCTCATTCCACCTATATCTCTTCTAAAGAAATGCTTCAGGTTACTGAAAGTATGCAGGGTAATTTTGATGGAATAGGTATAGAATATCAAATACAAAATGATACTATTAGAGTGGTCACTCCTATCTCCGGAGGTCCTTCAGAAAAGCTAGGTATCAAAAGTGGAGACTGCATTATAAAAGTTGATACAATACAGGTAGCAGGTATAGGAATTACCAACAAGGATGTTGTTGAAAACCTTAGAGGAGAAAGAGGATCGAAGGTACGAGTTCTCATCAAAAGACCTGGAACAAAAGATCCTATAGAATTTGATATAATTAGGGACAAAATACCTATTCACAGTGTCGATGTTGCCTATATGTTAGATGATCAAATTGGCTACATAAAGATTAACCGATTTTCGGCAACTACCTATGAAGAATACCTAAATTCCTTTAAGGAATTAGCTGAAGAAGGTATGGAGAAACTAATCCTGGACTTAAGAAATAATCCTGGGGGTTATTTGCATACTGCTATAGATTTAACGGATGAATTCTTATCTGATAAACAACTGATCGTTTATACAGAAGGTGCAAAACGTCTAAAAGAATACCATTACGCAACACACAAGGGAGATTTTGAAACACAAGAAATTGTAGTTCTTATCAATGAAGGCTCCGCTTCGGCAAGTGAGATTGTCGCAGGTGCAATTCAGGATAATGATAGAGGTGAAATTGTTGGAAGACGCTCATTTGGAAAAGGATTGGTTCAAGAACAATCTCGATTAGCAGACGGTTCTGCTTTGCGAATAACCACTTCTAGATATTATACTCCCTCAGGAAGGTGTATTCAAAAACCATATGCTAATGGTCTTGAAAACTACCATATAGAATCATTAAACAGATATGTCTCCGGTGAGCTTTTTAACGCGGACAGTGTACATTTTGCAGATAGTTTAATCTATAAAACCAGCGCTGGAAGGAAGGTATATGGTGGTGGTGGTATTCACCCTGACCATTTTGTACCACTTGACACTACTTATACTTCTTTTTGGTTAAATCAAATCCTTTCAACAAATATACTCGACGACTTGGCCTATGAATATGTAAATGAAAATAGAGCCTTTTGGACGGATAAATCTACGCTATCAAAATTTGCAGATAGCTTTCTAATCGATGATCGTTTTTTCAATCAAATATTGGAAAGATCCAAGGATAAAGAAATCATCAGTTCTGAAAGCGACATTTCCAGGTCAAAATCGTATCTTAAGTACAGGTTGAAGAGTCTTATAGCTAGAAAATTATGGGGCAATAATGGGTTGTATACCATTTGGAACACCGAAGACCCAGAGGTTCAGAAAGCCATTGAAATACTGAATAAATCCTAATATATATTTCCATGATTCAGACTTCCATAGAAGAGCTATTATTTATAGATATAGAAACCGTTTCTTCGAATCATAAATTCTCAGAACTTAACGAGGAATTACAAGGTCTTTTTGCAAAGAAAACGGCTTATCAAAGAAAGGAAGAATTTACACCTGAGGAGTTCTATAATGAAAAAGCAGGTATATGGGCTGAGTTTGGGAAGGTGGTTTGTATTAGTATTGGCTATATCAAAGAAGATGGTGACAAGCGGGATATGCGGTTCAAATCATATTATGGAGAGGATGAAAAGAAGCTGCTTAGTGAATTTGGACAAGCCTTAAAAAAGTTTACAACCTTTAAACTTATCGGACATAATGTTAAGGAATTTGACATACCATTCTTATGTAGAAGAATGCTTATCCATGGAATTAAACTGCCCTATAGTTTAAACGTCGCTGGTAAAAAACCATGGGAAATACCTCATTTGGACACTATGGAATTGTGGAAATTTGGAGATTGGAAACACTTTACTTCTTTAAAATTGCTAACCAACCTCTTCGAAATTCCTTCTCCAAAAGATGACATTGATGGAAGTGAAGTTGGAAGGGTCTTTTGGGAAGAAAAAGATTGTGAACGGATAGCAATTTATTGTGAAAAAGATATTCTCGCTGTTGCTCAACTCATTTTACGCTGGACTGGAAAACCTTTGCTAACCAAAGAAAATATACATTTTAGTATATTGAACTAGTTAGCCCACCTGTCTTTTAAGTAATTACCTAAAAGCATAAAAGCCATCACCAAGGACATTATTCCCAAGCCTGGATATATAGCAAGATAGGCTTTATCCAAAACGATATATGCATAGTGATCCCTGATCATATTACCCCATGTTGGCATTGGTGCAGTTGCTCCTATACCTAAAAAGCTCAAACCAGACTCCAATAAAATGGCCGTTGCAAAATTTGCAGCACATAATACAATTACGGGTTGAAAGATATTGGGAAGTATATGCTTGAATAATATTCGAAGATCAGAAAAACCTAATGACTTGAGTGCACGGACGTATTCCAGTTCCCGTTCCTGCATTACTCTCCCACGGACTAAACGAGCAATCTCCACCCACATTGACAGGCCTATAGCTAAGAACACTTGCCAAAGCCCTTTACCCAAAGAAAGTGTAATAGCTATTGCCAATAGAAGAGTAGGAACCGACCATAACACATTGATAAACCACATAATGGTTTTATCGATCCAGGATCCAAAGAATCCTGAAATTAAACCTAGGACTAAACCAACCAGCAAGGAGAGGGCAACAGCAAAAAAGCCAGCCATCAATGAAACACGAGCACCAAGTACCAATCGGCTCAAAAAGTCTCGACCATATTTATCGGATCCTAAACTATACTTTAATTCTTCAACACTTTCACTTAATTCGTTAGCGAAAGCAAGCTTGTCCGCAGCTAGTGTTTGTTTCTCCGGAACTCCCTTTTCCCAATAATTCACTTGGTTATTCACCAATTCAACTGAATCTATCGCTATTTTTCTTAGGTTCGATTCTGTCCCTAACCAAAAGTCGGATTTCTTATCTTGTCCATTCTCCCTTTGTAAAAACAGAAATTTCTGACTGGAATTCGGACTTAAATTGGAAAGAGACAACTGCATTTCATTTGCATTCGGGCTACTATCAGGAATCCATTGATAAGCAAATATAGACCCCAAACACAAGGGGACTATTATTAGCAATGCCAATATCAAACGTATGTGTTTACGTAATGTTCTCATGCTTTATAGCTACGATCTTTCCATTGAAATTTCACAAATATAGAACTCAATACAATTAGAATTATATAAACTGGATAGAAAATAGCCAATAGGGGGAAATCTTTTAACAGGCTCTTCTCTCCACTAAAATTAGCATATCGCTGTAATACCATAAATTCCGATGCTAACTTAGCCAAAATAAACCAAACTACACCAGGAGTATCAAAAGCATACCAGATGGCCATTAAGAAGGATATATTCGCAAATAAGACGAGTAAACTGATTAAAATGGTTGTACTATCAGTATAATATTTAGATTTTGCTGTCCACCGATTTCTCTGTTGCCAGAAATTGGCCAAATTTTCTACAGTCTCCGTTTCAACTTTTGCTCCCAACATTCTATTATAAACAATGCTGTTACTTTTTTCTTTCTTCAAAGCATGAAGAATAAACATATCATCTCCACTAGCTAGTTGAGATTTAATCTGATTACTTTCTTTTAAATAGGCGGCTCGATTTATCATCCAATTTGCGCCATTGCACATAATGGGACGGTTAGCTAAACAACTGGCAGCTGTTGCTGCCTGCAAGCTCATAAATTCTAATTGTTGGAAACGTTTAAATAGTGTATTTCCTCCAGTTAATTTTACGGAACCTATTACACAAACAGCTTCATGGTTTTGACTTAATGTATTCCTATAACTTTGAATCCAATCTCTATCCATCCGACAATCAGCATCTGTAAAAAGAACCCAGTCTGCGGTAAGTTTTTGGATGACTTGATTGATGGCAGCCTTTTTCCCAAATTGATCTGATAAATTTATAGGACGAATGAACCTGTTAGAATCCTGACAACAATCATCTACAAATTGAGGACCTTCATCTGTAGAATGATCATTAATCAAATAAACAGTAAGATCTATACCAGTACAATCTAACATACCTAAATCTGACATCAAATTCGGTAAATTGTCCATTTCATTTCTATAGGCTATTACCAGATCAATAGAGACATTCAATAGATCCCCTTTTTCCTTCGATTTAAAGAGCTTATTAAGTGATCGATGATAATATAACATCAACAAACAATAAAAGGCTATTACTATAGTTAAAACCCCTTCCATGCTAATTCGTTTTAAGTTCAGCCCTCTTTTGGTAAATTAATCCAAACAGAACAGGAATTAATACATTCATACACCACAGTAAAAGTACTGCAGAGGTCAATACAACTTCCTGGCCGGATGTTAAATTCAAAAAATAAATACATAAAAAGGTCTTAGCGAAAATCTCCGTACCAGCAATTTGAGGTAGGAAGGTAACCACAGTATGGATTAGAATCAGGTGTAACAGTAAATCTATCAAGGGAAAATTGAAACCTAACAACATCAGTATACAAGTATGTTGCAAGGACAGACTAACAATACGTATCATATTTAAGCCCAAAAGACCAGCTAACCTTGAACCACTCCATAAATCCCCCATAATTTTCCATTTCTCAACAAAGGGAAGATTTCCACTTCTAATCAGGAAAACAATCAACAACGATAAAACCATTATAGAGACTGAACCTAAAATAAGCCATTGAGGATTCAATAAAAGTAGCGCTAAGAACCCAAGCAAAAATGTAGATATTGGTTTAAGCAAATTATATCCAGTAGCGGCATACCATTTAAACTTACTTTCTAAACCCTCTAACAGTAATACCTTAGATGGAATGTCCAACAGTCTATTTGGACTATAAAATGAATAGGCCAAACTTGTCCAGTTCATTTTAATGGCTTGGTATATAGAAATATTAATTCTCACCTGAAGTATTCTTTGCCATACAACTCCGTCAGACCAATGATGTAAACCAGCAAACAGTAAACAGCAGACAAACAATGGGACGGTAAAATAATGCCCTAAGTTTTCGACTAATACCTCCATTTGGACAGTAGAAAAACTGTCCTTAAGTTTGAAGATCACAAAAACTAAAGCCAGAGAACTAAAAATATATCTGAACACTTCAATAGCCTTAGATCCTAATTCTTCATATATTTTTAGATATTTGTATATATTCTTTACCATTGAAAAAAGACAAGATAATATTAGGGGTTGATCCAGGTACCAGTGTAATGGGATTTGGGATCATACATATTCAGGGCAAAAAAATCCAATTATTAGAGTTGGATGTCCTTCTTTTGCACAAGCTGAATGGGCACAACCTAAAATTAAAAAGAATTTTCGAGAAAACCCTTAGCCTAATTGATCAATATCATCCTGATGAAATTGCTGTTGAGGCTCCATTTTTTGGAAAGAATGTTCAATCGATGTTAAAGTTGGGTAGAGCACAGGGTGTAGTAATGGCTGCAGGATTGTACAGAAATGTCCCCATTACAGAATATGCTCCCAAAAAGGTAAAACTGGCAGTTACAGGAAGTGGGAATGCCTCCAAAGAGCAGGTCAGCTATATGTTACAAAAACTTTTAAACATTAAAGAAGCACCAAAATACTTTGATGCTACCGATGGCTTAGCTGTGGCATTATGTCACCATCTACAAACAAAAAACCCGCAAATGGCGGGTTCTACTTCTGGTTCCTGGTCAAGTTTTATAAAAAACAATCCCAATAGAGTCGGTTAAATATATTGGCGGATGCTGTCCGCAATCTCTTTCATCTCTGAATCTTCTATTTTCATCTTCTCCCTTGTGAAATTCATATCGTTCATTTCATTCATTGGAACCAAATGAATGTGCGTATGTGGTACTTCCAGTCCGATAACTGAAACACCTATACGCTTACAAGGAATTGCTTGTTTAACTGCTTTTGCTACCTTCTTAGCAAAGAGATTCAGCTCTGCCAAATGCTCATCTTCCAAATCGAAAATATAATCGATTTCCCTCTTTGGAATTACTAATGTATGCCCCTTAACTAAAGGGAATACGTCCAAAAAAGCTAAAAAGTCTTCTGTTTCAGCAATTTTGTGACAAGGAATTTCACCAGCAACAATTTTAGAAAATATAGAAGCCATTATCTAGATATTTCAAGAATTTCCATTTCCATCAATCCTGATGGAACTTGAATTTTGGCAATTTCACCTACGCTAAGACCTAATAGACCTTGACCAATTGGTGAATTGACAGAAATCTTTCCGGTTTTAACATTGGCCTCATTTTCAGCCACCAAAATAAAAGTAAATTCTTTGTTCAACTTTAAATTCATAAGACGAACCTTAGAAAGAATCAGCACTTTAGAATTATCTAATTGTGATTCATCGACCAATCTTGCATGCATCATTTTACTTTCCAAACCAGCTATACGCATTTCAAGCATACCTTGAGCTTCCTTAGCCGCATCGTATTCCGCATTCTCCGATAAATCTCCTTTATCTCTTGCTTCTGCAATCTGCTTAGTTACTTTAGGTCTTTCAGTAAATTTTAATTGTTCTAATTCCTCTTTTAGGTTTTTAAAACCCTCTTCAGAATAGTATGATATCTTTGACATATAAATTCTCTTTATTCGCTATACATTTATTCCTTCTCCCACTGCTTTCAAGAAATCATCCTCTATAAAATGCATAGTTATTAAACGACAAAAAGAAGACCGAAAACGATCTTCTTTTGCAAATATACAAAATATGTATGTGAATTCTATAGTTCCATGCTTACACCGAAAGAATGAGGCGCTGATAATGGGTCTGCACTACGGTAAGAATAATCGATAGAAATATTCTGACCATCACTCATAGGAATCGTATAAGAAGCACCAGCAGTAAACCCTGTTAATGCATTGGTTCGCCCTTCATCGTATTCAGCAGTAATGTCGCTTTCCAAACGGTAACCCGCACGTATTGCCATACTAGATTTGTAATCCCATTCAACAGCAAGATTGAAATTATCCTTTGTAAATGAATTAGATGTAAAAGTAGCCATTGTCGTTACAATGTTATCATCATCTAAAAGGAAGTCATACGATCCACCAATACTCAACAAAGATGGCATCTCGAATGGATCCATTCTGTGCTCATAATTTTGTTGGAAAGGTACACCTTGAGCAGATTCATTTGTCAATTTGATGTCATCACCGTCACCTGAGAACATTAGTTTTGGTCCAACATTCTTTAATGTAATACCAAACTTCAATTCGTTATTAGCTCCAGAAACATATTGCACCCCAATATCTAAAGTAATACCAGTAGCATCCATGTTAGGCGTAGATTCACTTAAAACTCTCATAGTTACACCACCACTAATAGCTGGCGTAAAGTTTTTAGCATAAGAAATCGCCATATTAGTATAAGTAGGACTAAAAGTACCTAATTCACCACCTGGATTTTCTTCTGTTGTTCTTAAGATATCTCCAAATCCCCAACTAGAAATAGTCAAAGCCAATACTCCGTCTTCACTAACTCTTCTAGCAAATCCAACGGTATTAATGTCTATATCTCCAAACCACTGAACATTAGAAAAACTTATTTCCATATCAGTACCCAAACGAGCAAGACCCGCGACGTTAAGGAAAGTTGCCTCTAAACCGGCAACCCCTCCAACATTCGCATCAGCAGAACCAGAAGTTCTTGCCCATGGATTAATCAATAATTCAGATGCACCCGCTTGCCCAGAACGTTCTTCGTTCCCTGCAGTAGCGTCCTGATTTGAGGCATAGACCAAACCAGCCACCAAAAGCATCTTAGCTGTATATTTTGAAAAAATTCTCTTCATTATCTTTTTCTTTTATGGGTCTATTAAAATGAATCCAGGTCAAGAGGTCTCAATGCACCAAACCACTTAATAGTCTTCTCACCTGTTGGCGTTTTTACATGGATGATATAAACACCTGAAGCGATAGTAATACCTCTAGCATTCTTCAAGTCCCAAATAACATCCGTAGTAACGTCTGAACTTTTAAGTTGTTTAACCAAAGTACCTCCTACATTGTAAATAGAAACTACAGCCTTTGGCGGTACATTCGTTACCTTAATTCTATGATCAAGCTGTCCCTCTTCGTAAAATGAAGATCCGTAATATGGATTTGGAACAACACCTACCAGATTAACAGGGTCGTTTGTATTATATCTATCCCCAATTGAAGTCCCGGTAATACTGTTGGTATTGAAAGTATATTTAGGGAAACCATTGTTAGTAACACTATCTACACATTCACCATCTGCAGCTCCCCATTCTTTCAATGGTTGAGCAACGTTTAAGTCAATTGTAATATCTGTAGATAACATTTCAGCACCTTGAGACAATAAAGGTATACCTACCCATGCAACTTCGCGATAGATTCTTTTCTTAATTGCTCTATGAGAATTCAAAGGTTCGCCAATAATTGAAACGATATCATTGTATTGCGGATTCAAAGTTTCATCTTCACCTTTATAAGGAGTATTCATTACATATACATAATGCATACCACCAAAAACCTGACCAGTAGCGCGCAAAAGCCCGTTAGAGAATTCTTGGGTTATATTACCCATATTGGAGGTAGGATTCCATAACATATCATCTCCGTTGTCATCTATTAATGCAGAGTTTTCACCAAACATCATGTTAAGACGGAAACCACCATCTTTGTCGATAGCATAACCAGGGAACCATGACCAACCTTCTCCAGCTTCTACATTTCCGTCGATATCTCTTGAAGGACTCTTCTTAATATTTTTCAATTTCGAATCATCGATATTATAATCTTCGATTTCAATAACTGGTACTCTAGTCCAAAGGGACTTATCACCAGTAAATACAATTTGAACACTTGGAGTATTCTTAAATCCAGTAATTAAATCATAATCAGAACCAATAATATCAATTTCATTATCCACATATTTAGGGAAGAAAGTTTTACCACTAGCAAGAGCAAAAGGCGCCCAAGTACCATTTAACACTCCTTCATAAACTTCATTAGGATCTAACCATACCTCATCGATACCAGCAATTCCAGCATCAGGATTTGCGTCTACAGCAAGAGAACCTGCATCACGTACCCCAAAATCGTCCCAAGTTCTTTCATTCGCCGCAGTTGGTGCATTACCATTTGCTAGTGCCGTTTGACCAGATGATATCCAATCCATTCCTACTGTAACATTCGGATCTGCAAGAGCATCTTCATAGTCTAAATCCCCAACAAATGATAACCATTCATTTGATTCATCCTCAAAGTTAATAGATGCACTAATGAATCCATTGTTAGTTTCTTTTGAAGTCCAGGGTTGATCACCTAAAATATTTACATCAACAGCTAATCCCCATTTAGGAATTAATTGTTCATTCAATATTGAAATAGTCGAATTAGAATTTACTACTTCAGTAGTATCACCAATAATACGAGTTAACCTCCAGTTAGTTTCATTATTGACTTCTTCATCAAATTCACTTTCTGGAATAAATTCGAAAATGAAATCAGCATCTTTTACCATTTCCGGATTAATAACAAAGATATTAACAGGTGATTTATCCGTTAAGTATTCAGCAGAACTCTCGCAATAAAAAGTTGCGATTGTATCCATAGATGAATCTGACAATTGGATTTCAAATCCAGAGTTACCACGACCTTGTAATCTAGTCATTGCAGGTCTAGAACCATATTCCCCAACAAAATCATTTGAGTTTTTGAATGGGAAAGCTTTGGAAACTTTAATATTTCTACGTCCAGCCTTAAATGGTAATTTTTGACCTAACAAATTTGGCACCAAAGTATTTCCATCAAATTGGATATCCTTTTTATATACCATATATTCATTATAACCATAGGCAATAGCCATATAGTAATATTCCTTATGGTTCACCAACTTCTTATCACCTAATGCAAATAAGTCCTCGGTAATACTAAACGAATGTCTGATACCACTGTTCGTAGCAATTATTGTTTTATTTCGTGGAACATCATTATCCAAATCCTGATCAAATTCATGATTTATCAATGTAGCAATAGGGGAATCAAAATCCACTAAAGAATCAAGGCCTAATCTAAAGTTCTTAATATCCACCTGGAATAATAATTTAGCCTTATCAACATCATATAAATCAGAAGGAGAAACTGTTTCATCCGTCAATTGGAAGATTTGATACCCTTCGAATTTGTAAGTATTATTTGAAATATCAAATTCATCTGTACCGATTAGTGTAGGATCTACTTCAAGATACTCCTCATTGGAGTTGTTAGAACTCTCAGAATTCGTTAAAGTAAGGATCAATTGCTTATCATATCTTTGGATAGCAACATCAGGAGCATCGGGTCCGTTCAATACAGCGAAACAGTTGTTAAATAAAGCTTGTGCTTTATCATCCGCTACTCTCATTTTTTCAACAGAAGCAAAAGCACCACCTTGTGTTGCTTTAGCCCAAACTAATCCAGTAGTCACCAAATTAACAGCTCCTGGCTCCAAAGTAAATGGTCCGGCTGAGATCAAAAATCTTCTATCCGCAGGAACATTATTTACACTTTCTTCCGTCCAGTTTTCATCTGGATGTAATGGATCAGTATCACCAGGGAACATCCAATCAGTAGGAACACTGTTAGGATCCTGGGCATTACCTCCCCAAGTCATAGGTGTATTATCCTTCCATTTACCAATCAAGTAATTATAAAAATCTGCCGCACCGTTTGGATTACCATCCTTAGGATCTGGTGTATTATTATAATAAACAAATTTTGACATTGCAATTAACTCAGGTAGATCAGTATCGGCAATTGGATTACCTTCTTCGTCGAAGGTACAATCAATACAACCATCGAAATCATTATCGATACCATCTCCGTTATCTGCTGTAGGTCCTCTAAAGAAATCCATTCCAATTGCAGGAGGATTTGCTCCATAACCGAAGGCTCCTTCATCAAATTCATCTCCATTATATGCATATCCTAAACCTCTTCTTACATCACAACCAACGTAATCATCCTGATACCACCCAATATCTGCATCAACAAAGTGTCCGATGAAAGTTTGGTTCAATGTTTCAATAGAACGGTTGATAATGTTAAAGTTATAGAAAGTCATATCGTTGATCTCATCATTGGTAGTAAAACCAAATGCCTGAGCTCTAATTTCAAGACCTATTGTTTCAGTTGAATTAGTTTCTGAATGCACGTTCCCTCTATCATTAAATACAAAGAAAATCGTTTCATCCCCATACAGTAGATCATCAGTTTTACAATCTCTGTTCTCTAAGATATCATAGGCTGGAAAATCCTTATCTGCCGGATCATAAATACCATCACCATTAAAATCAAAGTATGGAGCAAGCATTTCATCTAACTCACCATCTACACCATTTCCTGGCCAATCCATAATAGATTGTGGAATGTCTCCACCACTTCCTAAAACATTGTTTTGGTAGAATGACAATACATCATCCAGGTTCATTTTCCAGTGCTTATTATATTTTCCACAAACATCTTGATCTGTTTGTCCATAGTTAGCATTATCTATCAATTCACCGGTAATTGGATCGAGAACTTGTTCTCTACTATCCAAAGGTCCAGGCCAAAAATCGTTACCTGTTTGGCGGTAGGTCATGGCAGCCACTTTTAGTGTATTGTCATCCGACAATCCACCAATCCAAAGTGAACCTGCAAATAATGAATGTTTACCACTATTTTGTGGAACCTCATATTTCGCGTTATTTCCATCCCACCAAAAGTCACCACCACCACGAATGATAGTACGAACATTATTCACACTCAACTCAGATTGCGAACTTGCCGGAATACAGTTGTTAGCAAGAACCGTCTCCGGACCTGCAGTTTTAACAATCACTCCCACGTTCTCTCTAGCGTTTCCAAGAAACAGCCCCAAAGACATGAAAAGAGCAAGGGTTTTATTTTGTAAGGTCAATTTCATCTTTAAGATATTTTCGGATTATTGGAAGTTCATGGTTATACCCAAACGAATAGTCCGTGGTCTAAGGTAATTATTTGGATTGTTGATGATATTCAAAGCATATAGCGATCTGTAAGCTTCTTCATTTTCTTGTTCTGAAGCAGCTTGTTGACCAGCGGCAGAATCTAAATATCCATCATCCTCAGCATTCCCTGTAAATTGGTAAACACTATTGATATTTCTTGTATCCAATAAGTTTTGTACCTGAAGGTATACACTAGCCGGATATGCTTTTCTATTTCCTTTGCTATCCTTTTTACCCAACTTCAATTCGAAGTTCTTTTGCAACTTCAAATCTAAACGATAAGTCCATGGCAGTCTAGCTCCGTTTGGAGATCCGGCAAGACTAGTTCTTGATTCAGTTATTTCAACCGCTTCTGTAGTTCTTGAATATGGATTACCGGACTGTGCAGAGAACGAAAGGACTGCAGAAGTATTTTCCAAAATAGATTTTAACGTCTTATTTTCCGGACCATTGTATTCTTTTCCACCAAACATTCTATAGTCTACAGTAGATGTAATTTGATGACGACTATCGAAACTCAAAGGTAAAGTTGTTCTTAGGTTAGGTTGACCAGAGTTAGCTAAACTTAATCCAGAAGTAGCACTCGATCCGGAACCTTCAGCAAACTGAAGTGTATAGTTAGCGGAGAACCTCACATTTCCAACTCTTCTCATATCAAATGCAATAGAAGCACCTTTTACTGTAGCGAAATCGACATTTCCATAAGTCAAATACGTTGTAGGGTATGCGTCGTTAATATTCAACAACTGAACCATGTCTCTTTGCTCTCTATAAAAAGCAGAGAAGTCGATAGTAGCATTGTCACCCAATGCTTGTTTGAATCCCATTTCGTAATCCGTAACTTTTTCTGGTTTCAAATTTGCGTTAGTAGCACGAACACCTTGTTCTCCTAATGCAATATTCAAATACCTTAACGGATCAAATCTACTTGCAAAAGCTGCAGGTCTAACCGTTTTGATATCGTAGAAAGCGTAAAACATAGCTACATCCGAAATTGGGAAGTTGAATGAAACACGCGGCATAATATTAATATCCGGATCATAATCAGTAAAACCATTTCCAGTTAAACCATTGTTTTTAGACAATCCATCCTTAGCGCCAGCCTTTAGATATGGTTGAGCTTTACCATCACCATATATCTTAGATACATCGGTAGTAACCAACCCATCAGCATCATACCATACATCACCATTTCTATACCCATTTATTACATTTGGGCCTTCTGCATTATCAACATAAACAACAAAGTTATCTCCGATACTTGAAGGAATTTCTTCCATTCCTAATTCTTCTAATAATCCTTGTTGAACAACTTCACCAGCGGTGTAAGTATCATAAAGAGAATATTTATCTTTTAGTATTTGTTGATTTGCATCGTATCTATCTACACGAACCCCAACATTGAAAACCAGGTCACGTACAAAGAATTTATCCTGAATATATCCAGCCATATAAATTGGTTCGAAAGCACCAACTTCTCTTTTTAATGTTCCATTAGCAATTGAATCATTCAAGAAATCATCCATGCTAATTTTAGAAGTAACTTCTTTACCGAAAGGATTATAACCATAGTAACTACCTGTATTACGGCTTCCAACAATCTCCTGGTCTAATAATTCCTCTGAAGAGAATAAATTGATATCCAAATCGTTTGGATTCATTCCATCTACATTTAAGAAATCTTCATAATCCAATCCTAGTAGATCTCTTGCATTTTTGGCAAAACCTGAAACCTCTGTTCCAGTTAAATCTGTAAACTCATCTAAGATCAACCGACCCGCATCATTTACATCACCGTTAAATTCATAACGTTTGATACTACCACTACTAATAAATGTATTTGCTAAAAGACGCCCAATACTCCATAGTCTATTTGGTGAAACTGCCCAAGATCTTCTCGTTCGTTTCTCAAACTCGAATCCAATTTTAACCTGGTGGTCATTTATCATTGCCGAAGCAGCACCGGAAAGTCTGAATTGTTCTTCGTTAAATTTTGAAGCGAAGTTGTAGTTGCTTCCTTGTGGAAGCCATAACCCGTATATGTTCGTAGGTTGATCACCGTTTCTCAAACCACCACCTGATCTCATTAAGTCAAGTGAAGATTGCCCCGCATCATTGGCGAAGTCAAAAAATTGATTTGTATATGAAGTTTTATCTTTATTTAATGAACCTGGAGTAAATTCCCAGTGATCTATACTGAATGCATCTCTCGAAACAGCAGGCTGGTCGAAGATAGTAACTGTAACAGTTTCTTCTTCTCCAGTTATGTTGTTCATGAAAGTTATATTTCTGATATCTCCGAGATTAGTGATGAAAGAAGTTCCATCTTTAGCAAAAACCGGATTAAATTCTCCTACATAACCATATTTTGCATAATCGTCTCCATATTTTTTATGACTATTCTCGTTATTTCTAGCTTGATAGTCAGCACGGATATTATAGTTGGCATTCGTGATAGCAGAAGCAGAAGAGCCATCTTCGTTCTTTTCATCTGTAAAGTACTGTACGAAGTTTACATACGCCGTATACCGATTATCTACATTTTCTCCACCCTGATTAGGGTTAAAGATACTATTAGCAAACCCGGTATTTGATGTAACTCCATGTCTGAAAGTACCACCAACTTTTAAACTAGAATTTTCTCCAGTTTTGACGTTGAATTTTGTTTGTAGATTAAAGAAATCATTTTCTCTATTTTTTCTATAATCCAACTCCTTTAAATCACGTTCAGAGACAATATCATGTATAGCATCAACACCAAAAGGAGACGTAGGGCTACCACCCATCACCAAGGGATTGGCATCGATAGCATCCTGAACATCTCCGTTCAATTCGTATGAACGAATAGAATAGCTATCATCTTTCAGGTGACGGTAGTTACCAGACAAAACCAATCCGGCCAATACCGTTGTATCTTTTTCTGTTCTATTCCAGGCAATTGGCCCAGTATAGAAGAACTCTCCTAATGAATAACCATAATCATCCAACAATTCTGAAGTTTGAATATCGAAACTAGCAGCTTGTCTTGGAGAAGGAGCACGTGTTGTTATAGAGATAATACCTGAAGTTGCATCCCCATACTCTGCAGGAAGACCCCCTGTAATTACCTGAATCTGCCCCATGGCAATAGTTGGAATATTAGCAGAACCAACCATTTTCACACCATCTACATAATAAATAGTTTGTGAAGATCTACCACCACGAACGTTAATTCCACCATCAGCATCCTTTTGAGATACACCGGCCGTACTTGCAGCAATTGATGAAACACTTCTTACCGGCAGGTCAGCAAACTCTTCACGAGTTACTGTTTGTCCTGAGGTATTATCTTTTTCAATTAGGGATTTTTCCGCCGTTAGGACAATTACATCAATTAACGTAGTTGCCTCCTGCATTTGAAGGTTCTTCTCGGTTGTAACCCCAGGTGAGATTATAACTTTCTGAAGTGTTACAGTAGCTAAACCAATGAAGCTAAATTCTACATCATAGGAACTAGGATCCAGAGGAGTAATAATATAATTACCATCTAAATCCGTCGAAGTACCCCTAACAAAAATCCCGGCTTGTTTCACACTAACATTAACAAATGGAAGAGGATCCCCCATATCATCTGTAACAGTACCCCGAAGAGTCTGTGCCATCATGCTGGCAGTCAAGCCTAAAAAGGCTATCAGCAAGAGTAAATTCTTAAACATACACGTGTTTTTTGATCTATTTTCTACATTTCAATCGGGTAAATTTAAATAATTGAAGACTACTAGCAAAGTCTTTTTTAACAAAGTTTTAACATACTTTTACATATATTTGGCAATAATCCTATGCTTTAAGCAGTTAAACCCTCAGAATATCAAAGCCTTATGAAAAGTATGCTTTTGCAACTCAGCTGTCTGTTACTTATACTATCTCACAGTTCTTGCACAAAAGATGATGAGTCAGAGAACTTTCCCAATGTTTCTGTTAATTTAACAATATATCCTGGTACCGGATCATACTACGCTTTAGGTGCTGTTGGAGGAAGCATGACATTAAATGGTGGGGTAAATGGTCTAATTATATATAGAAGAAGTCTAAATGAGTTCATGGTTTTTGACAGAGCATGCACCTATGCCCCCAACAATCCATGTGAAAAAATAGAATTAGAAGATGCAGGTGGTTTTACTGCCAAAGATTCATGTTGTGGATCGATCTTCTTACTTTCTACGGGTGAAAATTGGAGTGGCCCTGCCCCTTATGGATTAAAAAGATACGCCAGTTATTATGATGGCGCCAGCCTCACTATCTGGAATTAATGCATAAAAAAAGTCCTCAGTAATATTACTGAGGACTTTTTCTTTTATCTATAGAGGTAATTCTTAGTACCTGTAATGTTCAGGCTTATATGGCCCATCCACTTTTACACCAATATAACTCGCTTGATCTTCAGACAAGGTCTCCAATTCAACTCCAATCTTTGCAAGGTGAAGTTTTGCAACTTTCTCATCTAAATACTTAGGCAAAGTATATACTTTATTTTCGTAAGCATCAGAATTTTTCCATAACTCAATTTGAGCTAAAGTTTGGTTAGAGAATGAATTTGACATCACAAATGAAGGGTGACCAGTAGCACAACCTAGATTCACTAATCTACCTTCTGCTAATACGATAACGTCTTTTCCATCCACCACGTATTTATCTACCTGAGGTTTAACTTCAACTTTGGTATCACCATAGTTTTCATTCAACCAACCCATTTGGATCTCATTGTCAAAATGTCCGATATTACATACCACACATTTATCTTTCATAGCTAAGAAATGTCTGCTTGCCACGATATCTTTATTCCCTGTAGTTGTAATTACGATATCCGCACGCCCGATTACATTATCCATCTTACGCACTTCATACCCATCCATTGCAGCTTGCAAAGCACAAATTGGATCGATTTCCGTTACAATAACCCTTGCACCAGCACCGCTAAATGAAGCAGCAGTACCTTTACCAACATCACCATAACCAGCAACTACAACAACCTTACCAGCCAACATTAAATCAGTAGCTCTACGAACTGCATCTACCGCAGATTCTCTACAACCATATTTATTATCGAACTTAGATTTAGTTACTGAGTCATTTACATTTATGGCTGGCATCACAAGTGTGCCGTTCTTTTCTCTTTCTACCAGTCTATGAACACCCGTAGTTGTTTCTTCTGACAATCCTCTAACACCTTCTGCTAACTGTGGGAATCTATCAAAAACCATATTGGTAAGATCTCCACCATCATCCAAAATTAGATTCAACGGCTTTTTATCTTCACCAAAGAAAAGAGTCTGCTCAATACACCAATCGAATTCCTCCTCGTTCATACCTTTCCAGGCAAAAACTGGAACACCTGAAACAGCAATTGCAGCAGCGGCATGATCCTGTGTAGAGAATATATTACAAGAAGACCATTGAACTTCCGCTCCAAGATCTATCAAAGTTTCAATAAGAACAGCAGTTTGAATAGTCATATGAAGACATCCGGCGATTCTGGAACCTGCTAAAGGTTTCTCCCCTTTGTACTCTTCTCTAATAGCCATCAAACCTGGCATTTCTGCTTCTGCCAACTCTATTTCTATTCTTCCCCAAGAAGCTAAAGAAATATCTTTAACTTTATAACGAAGACCTTTTTCTGTTGCTGTATCCATAAAATTGCATTTATTTTTATGCGAAATTACATAATTAAAGGAAGAAATAAGTACATTTTACCCCCTAAATTGCCCCTTCGTTCATTTCAAACTTTATATAAGAAACTATGAACGAATATTTTACACTAATTAGCATCAAATAAACATGCAAAAACTGTTTGATTTCCATAACGACCAAGGCTCTTTTCACCTTTATCAATACGAGCAAAGCTCAGAGGAATTGATGAACAAAGTGCAACTATCGGAACCAGAACTATCCAAATTAAACAGCTTCTCTTCTACAAAAAGGAAAAAAGAATGGCTGGCGGTTAGGTACTTACTGAACATTCTTCATCCAAAAGAAAAGATCTGCCTGACCTATAACGAACACGGTAAACCTTCCTTAAGTAATGGCCTGAAAATTAGTATCAGTCACTCGTCAAACTATGTAGGGATTGGACTTTCCGAATCGAATGAAATAGGTATAGATATTCAGTATTTCAAACAAAGTATCGAAAAGATTCAAAGTAAATTTATCCACCCAAGAGAAGCTCAAATTATTCAATCATCTACCGAAATTGAGCCGTCAGATTTACTACATTATTACTGGACTGCAAAGGAAGCTATTTATAAAAAGATCTCTGTGCCAGGTACCATTTTCTGCGAAATAGACTGTTCAGATTTCAAAATCGAAAAAAACAAAAACTGGATAGCTACATATCGAACAGAAATCTTTACATTGTATTCTTTAAGAATAGATCAGTTATATATATCATTTTGCTATTAAATTCAGTGATACATGTACTCTAACAATGTAATGCCTCAAAATGGATATAGAGTTTAACAGAAATAAAAAAGAGATTGCCGTTTTAATCGATCCAGGAAAAACGGATCTAAATCTTCTGGAGAAAACCATCCTTAATGCAGACAAAGCCAAGGCTGACTATATATTTATTGGAGGAAGCATTCACACTAGCGATAAACTCGATGAAAGCATCCAATTTATTAGGGACCTAACTAATATTCCCGTCATTCTTTTCCCGGGTAGTGCACTTCAAATCAGCACCAAAGCTGATGCCACCTTATTTATGAGCCTAATATCCGGAAGAAACCCAGAACTACTTATTGGACACCAGGTATTATCTGCCCCACTAATAAAAGAGAAAGGCCTCAAAACCATTTCGACAGGTTATATGCTAATTGAAAATGGTCACACCTCTTCAGTCGGTTATATGAGCAACACCATGCCTATTCCTCGAGAAAAAAATGCCATCGCAGTTGCAACGGCAATGGCGGGAGAAATGCTTGGACTATCTTGTATTTTTATGGATGCAGGCAGTGGAGCCTCACAACCAGTAAAACCAGAAATGATTAGTTCCGTTCATAAAAACGTAAATATCCCTATTATAATAGGTGGTGGTATTAGCACCTCCAACCAATTAAGAGAAGCTTTTGAAAATGGAGCCAATATTGTCGTTATTGGAAATGCTTTAGAAACCAATCCCGATTTAATTGAAGAATTAATTCTTATCAGAAATCAACTTTCCAAAGAATGATTTCAACAAAAATGCACAAACACCACCAAATATAGGAGCTACAACATATACCGTAATTGCCATATATTTTGCTGGAGGAAAAGCTGCATCACCCCATCCAGAAAAGTAGGCAACCAATCTTGGCATTAAGTCTCTTGCTGGATTTATTCCTGCCTGACTAATAGGTGCTATGATACATATAATTAATGTAACCAATGACCCAATAAACATTGGCGCCAATAAATTATCACTTGGGAATTTCTCAACTATTCCAAAAATCCCTAATACAAGTAAAAAAGTTCCCAAAAATTCAGCTGCAAAAGCAGTTCCATGACTAGCTACTATCTTCCCCTCAAAGCCAGGATTGGGGAAAAACTCCCCAAAAGCAGCTGCAGTATGATGAGACCCTTCAGCTCCTCGTACAAAACCACCTTTCAATTCTACTAAAGCTAAACTATCTCCAAAAAAGAAGTACACTCCTAATCCGGCAATTAAAGCACCTACAAGCTGACCTGAAATATATTTACCGAAGACCACTCCTGTAATATTTTTAGCCAATAACATAGCTACAGATACCGCCGGATTTAAGTGACCATCCGACAATTTAGCAGAAGCTACAATCCCCAAAAAGACAGCCAACCCCCAGACACAAGCAATTTGAAACAACCCTGCAAATGCTTCTCCACTGATAGCTAAAGCCACTGAAGAACATCCCATGAACACTAATATGAATGTTCCTATCAACTCTCCAAAAAATGCTTTCATAATAATTATTTTATTCACCGCTTTTAAACGATACTTTGAACAAAAAGCAAAGTATTTTCCTGCCAAAAATAGCCGAAAAATACTTTACAATACTTAATTACAAATTTCTTTTTGATTCCAAAATCAAAAAAAAACTATAGCGCCATCTCTACTTGAAGCCTAAAGATAAACGCGTCCTCCTTACCCATCTCTTCTTTCAATGTGAAATCACTTTGAACTTTTAAGCTATGACCTACTATATATTTAGAAACACCCAAGGTATATTCAGTAAGGTCATTATTTCCTGTTTCAGATTCTGGACGCACCTCAGTATACCTTCCGGCTACCTCCCAATTATTTTTAAACAAAAAACCTAAGCTATTGTTAATAGAAGTTCCTGTATAGAAAGATTTTCCATCAACAAAAACATATGGTGTCTCTTCATCTACTTGTTTGTTCGCGTATTCAAACATCCATGAAAAACCATGACATTTGAACATCATATCCGCAAACACAGTTTTCAAATCTCTAGATTCAGACATGAAATCACCCTTTTGACCTCTTGACCTTACTGCATTATCATTGTAATCGAACGTTAAACCTAATGCTAATTTTGGTTCACTTTCTCTTTTAAGATCTGCACCAAAATAATCCCCTTTACTGGTGAATTTCCCTAATGGCAAAAGCTCAATACGGTAAGTATAATCACGCCCTTCACTTTCTCCAGTGTAATTTTTCCCTTCTCCTAAAGAAACAGAAACCATATTTCTAACCAACATTTCTCCAACTGACACATGGTGCCTCAACTGAATCCCTTTATCACGATCGATGGTAAATTTAGAATTCAACAATGAACGGTCTACAAACTGCAGCTTTTGAGATGAAATTACACGCTCTCTGTTCCCTGGTAATTTTGTTTGACCAAACCAAAGATTGAAGTTACCGGCAAAATTCCATTTAACCACAGCGTCCAATACTTCAGCATTTACCGCATCATACTCTATCTTATATACTAATCTTGGAGAAAAAGCAAAACCGTCCAACTTAAAACGTGCTCTTCTTAAGAAAAACTCCTCTACATAAGCAGGATCCGCATCCTCTACATAAGTTCCAACATATCTATTTTGAATTCTTGCGCTAAACTTTACAGCAAATGAGCTATCTGCCGCTATCATCCGAAGTCCTTTCCCAAATTTATCGCCTGTTTTTGTTTGTGCATTTACAGTAACCACTGATGCGCAAATAAATAATAAGGCAAAAATCATTTTAGACATACTACGATTCGAATTTTGATTCATTTTTTTCGAGTTCTGAATTATGATACTTTCTTCTTCTGTTTTTTAACAGATCGTAAATCAATGTTTTTTACACGCTCCTTTCGATCTCTTAACTTTCGCTGTGCAAATATGAAGAGTCTCAACATTCGGTCAAAGTCTCCTGTGCTTTCTTAACCTTTTCTTAATCACTAATTCAACATTCTTTTTTAAGTTAAAACCTCATCAAATACCTTATTTTACTACTATTACGCCATTCATAACTTCCATTTATTTTCGAAAAGGAGACTTTGAGATTGCACCGAGTTAACATTTACTTAACATAGACATAACCACCTCTTAACTAATACTGAAACAATCCTGTCCTATTTTTGCCTCAGTTAATACAAAACACGAAAATCATGGAATTTGGATTTTGGGACATCCTAACAGTAATTGGAGCCTTAGGGTTTTTTATCTACGGGATGAAGATTATGAGTGATGCACTACAGCAAGTAGCTGGATCAAAAATGCGTCAGGTATTAAGGAAAATGACTTCAAACCGCTTTACTGGTGTTGGAACAGGATTCTTAATTACTGCTATTCTTCAATCATCATCAGCAACTACAGTAATGACTGTTAGTTTTGTAAATGCTGGACTAATTTCCCTGGTAGAATCTGCCGGAGTAATGATGGGTGCGAACATTGGTACAACCATTACAGGTTGGCTCGTTTCACTTATCGGATTTAAGGTAAAAGTTGCTCATTATGCGCTACCTATTATAGGTATCGCTTTCCCTTTCATGTTTTCTAGTAAACAAAGTAGAAGAAAATGGGCTGAGGTTGCCATCGGATTCGCCATACTATTCCTTGGACTTGGAGAGCTTAAAAATGCTGTTCCAGATATTAGAAGTAACCCAGAGGTTCTAGATTTCTTACACCAATTCCGTGACCCAGGCTTCTTTACAAGATTATTATTTGTTGGTGTTGGTACCTTACTTACCGTAATTGTACAATCGAGTAGTGCTGCAATGGCATTAACTATTACACTTACCACACAAGGTCTTCCATTAGATATTGCTGCCGCGATGGTATTGGGTGAAAATATCGGAACAACGATTACTGCTGAATTAGCATCTTTGGTTGCCAATGTTCACGCAAAGAGATCCGCAAGAATTCACTCCTTATTTAATATTATAGGGGTTACCTGGATGGTATTAATCATGCCGTGGTTCTTAGATGTTTTAGAAATGTTTATGCCTGAATCTACAGATGGAGATACCAATAAATTTGCTTTAGCCATGTTTCACACTTCATTCAACCTATTGAATGTTATTATCTGTGTTGGATTCGTTAAGCAATTGGTTAACCTTGCGATTAAAGGCGTTAAATCTAAAGGTGATGACGATGAAGTATTCTCACTAAGACACATTGGAACAGGCGTATTCACTTCACCAGAGCTTTCTATAGAAGAAGCAACCAAGGAAGTATCCCACTTTGGTGAAATTACACAACGCCTTTACAATATGCTACCGGAATTATTAGTTGAAACTGACGACAAGAAATTCAACAAAAAACTGAAGCGAATTCATAAATACGAAGACATTACTGATAAAATGGAGATTGAAATTGCAAACTTCCTATCCGTAACTTCCGAAGAAGGATTAAGTGAAACTGCTTCAACAAGAACAAGAAGCCTTCTCAGCATAGTAGGAGACCTTGAAAGAATTGGAGACATTGTTTACCAAATGTCAAAAAGCCTTGAACGAAGAAGGGAACAAAAAGCATATTTCACTCCTGAAAACAGAAAGAACATAGAATCTATGGTCGATAAAGTTAATATAGCGATGGAAATTATGGTAGCCAACTTAAGCTCTCCTTATGCGAACATAAGTATTAATAAGGCTAGGGAGGCCGAAGACGAAATCAATGAATTGAGAAATGAATTGAGAACTGCTCACCTGAAGAATCTCCAAGCTGGAGAATACAAAATCAACACTGCTCTAATATACAATGACCTTTTACACTCTTTAGAGAAAGTAGGTGATCACATTATAAATGTAACTGAAGGGATTGTTGGAATGAAATAAAGAACGAATTCAAATTTAGAATTCTAACTCAAATCTATTAAATTAGCAGCCTGAATAAGGCTGCTTTTTTTATGGAATCAACTCCTATTTCCTCAGAAAATATTTTCAACATTGAATCTGACAAAGATTTCAATGACTGTGCTATTGAACTATTTCATTACCAAAAGCAGGAAAACCCTGTGTATAAGGAATATTTGAAACATATAGACAAAATAGACCTCAGCCCAAAGCACTATACAGAAATTCCTTTTTTACCTATTTCATTTTTCAAAACACACCATATTAGCTGTAAAAAAGAAGAAGCAGCGGTTGTTTTTAGCAGCAGTGGAACCACAGGATCCATCACTAGTAAACACCCCGTCTACGATCCTTCTATATATATTAATAGTTTTCGAAAGGCATTTAATTTATTCTACCCTAAATCAGAAGAATACTGCATACTAGCCCTACTTCCCTCCTACCTAGAAAGATCGGGTAGCTCTTTAATATATATGGTAGAGGATTTAATTAAAAATTCTCAACATCCTGAAAGTGGGTTTTACCTTTATGAACATGAAGAGCTTAAAGAAAAATTAACCTCGCTGGAACAAGCTGGAACAAAGGTTATTTTATTCGGCGTAAGTTTCGCTTTACTTGACTTTTTTGAGCTGTTTCCTATGAAACTAAAACACACCACTATAATTGAAACTGGTGGAATGAAAGGACGAAGAAAAGAACTTATCCGCGAAGAGCTGCATGCTATATTAAAGGGACAAAGCAACCTTCCGGTTATACATTCGGAATATGGAATGACTGAATTACTATCTCAAGCTTATTCCAAAGGAAATGGATTATTCAATTGCCCTCCATGGATGAAAGTCCTCGGACGAGATCCTGAAAATCCACTAGAATTAAGCAACAAAAAACACGGAGCAATCAATATCATCGATTTGGCCAACATACACTCCTGCGCCTTTATAGCGAGCCAGGATTTAGGGACTTTCTATACCGATGGGTCCTTTGAAATCATGGGCCGTTTTGACCACTCAGATATTCGAGGTTGTAATTTAATGGTAACAAAATAGCCCCTTGCATTAATTCCCCTCGTAAAACCTGACATTTCTCATTTATATGTCAATTAAAATTGCTCTATCTTTGTAACCTTAAAATAATCAGGTTCTTTGAATGAGCCAAAAGATGTTTTCAGATATGATGAAGAAAGGAAAGAATAACAAGCGACTTTTTAACCAAAAAAGTAAAGAGGAGCTTGAGCTTGAGTTACTAAATGAGAAATATCCCCGTACTACTATTTCATTTTACCGCTATGCGTATTTGAATAACTTAGAAGGATTGAGGGATGAGCTATTCTTACAATGGAATGCATTAAAAGTTAAGGGACGTATTTACATTGCCGATGAAGGTATCAACGCACAATTATCCTGTCCCGAACCTTTTATCGATGCATTTCGCGACACTGTAAATCAATACAAAGAATTTAAAGATGTTCCTTTTAAATTTGCAGTGGAGGATCAAGCTAAATCTTTCTTAAAATTACAAATTAAGATAAGAAAGAAAATTTTAGCCGATGGACAAGATGACAATAGCTATGATGTTACCAATGTAGGTAAACATCTAAATGCAAAAGATTGGAACAAACACTTGACTGATGACAATAGTATATGTGTAGACATGCGTAATCATTACGAAAGTGAAATTGGACATTTCGAAGGAGCAATTTGCCCCGATGTGGACACCTTTAGAGATGAACTTCCAGAAGTCTTAAACCTTCTGAAAGGACAAGAAGATAAAAAGATTCTATTGTATTGCACAGGAGGTATTCGTTGTGAAAAGACTTCTGCCTTTTTGAAACATCACGGTTATGAAGATGTCAACCAATTACACGGTGGGATTATCGATTATGCCAAACAAATTGAGGAAGAAGAATTGGAAAACAAATACAAGGGGTCCAATTTTGTCTTTGATGACAGAAGAGGAGAAAAGATTTCAGATCATGTAATTTCGTCCTGTCACCAATGTGGAAAACCATGTGATACTCATACCAATTGTTTCAATAAAAATTGTAACTTATTGTTCCTTCAATGTGAGGATTGTAAGATAGAAAATCAAAATTGTTGCGGCCAGGAGTGTATGGATATCAATTCTCTATCACCTGAAGAGCAAATTGAATTGAGAAAAGAAAGCGGAGCAGATTCGCATAAAAAATACAGGTCGAGCCTACGACCAAAGTTGAGTGAAATTCAACAGCAAAAAGTGGCAAATTAAAAATTTAAATAAGCATTGCATTAATATAATGCATTTTAACCGTACTTAAATTAGGTACTTAACTTCAGCACAATGCCTATATATCATTCATTAGGGAATTTCCCGCAAAAGCGACATGTCGTTTTCAAGAAGGAAAACGGAGACCTACATTATGAGCAATTATTTGGTTGTGAAGGCTTTGCAGGTATGTCATCTTTGATGTATCACCTGCATAGACCCACACAAGTAAAAGAAATTAAGTCTCAAAAAGACATCAGTCCAAAAATTGCTGTTGACAAAAATATGCAAAGTCAACTTTTAAGAGGATTTGAAGCAAAACCAACAGATGACTATTTAGAAAGTAGAACTCCTGTATTGGTAAACAACGATTGCTATATCGAATTAGCAGCACCGAAGAAGTCTATGAAAGACTACTTCTACAAGAATGCCGATGCCGATGAAGTAATTTTCATTCACAGAGGAACGGGTGTATTGAGAACCATGATGGGGAATTTAAAATTCTCATATGGGGATTATTTGGTAGTTCCTAGAGGTATGATTTATCAAATTGAATTCGACACCGAAGATAATAGATTATTCATCGTTCAATCTTTTAGTCCTGTATATACACCAAAGAGATATCGAAATCATTTTGGACAACTACTGGAAGACTCTCCATTCTGTGAGCGTGATATCCGAAGACCATCTGATTTAGAAACACACGATGAAATTGGTGATTTCACTATCAAAATTAAAAAAGAAGATGTGCTTCACGAATGGGTGTATGCTTCTCACCCATTTGATGTAGCTGGATGGGATGGATACAACTATCCATACGCCTTTTCTATTCACAATTTTGAACCAATCACAGGGCGTGTTCACTTACCCCCTCCAATTCACCAAACATTTGAAACAAATGCATTTGTAATTTGTTCATTCGTTCCAAGATTGTATGACTATCACCCACAATCTATCCCTGCACCATACCACCATAGCAACATAGATTCTGATGAGGTATTATACTATGTAGATGGTGACTTTATGAGCAGAAACAATATTGAAGTAGGACATATCACCTTGCACCCTGCTGGGGTAGTTCACGGACCACACCCAGGTGCTGTAGAAAGAAGCATTGGTAAGAAAAAGACGGAAGAACTTGCTGTAATGGTTGACACATTTAAGCCTCTGAAACTTACTGAACAAGCTGTTGCCATGTCAGATCCAGATTATTTTAAATCTTGGCTAGATCACTAAAATAGATGAGACGCAAAGGATATTTATTGTTTTTACATTGGGCAATGTGCTGAAGGCCCAAAATAATCTCATTCATACCCAATATGTAGGGGGGTAATCTATTATATTTGTATATTTATAGGTTGACCAACCCTAAGGTCATCATAAGGATTTATAAGACTTTTTAAGGATACTATTATGTCAGATAAACTAAAAGATATAGACTACGGTCTAGAAAAAATATTCGCCGAAGCGGAAGACTTCTTGCCACTTAAAGGAACTGATTACGTTGAGATTTATGTTAGTAATGCTAAGCAAGCTGCTCATTATTACAAAACTGCCTTCGGTTTCCAATCATATGCTTATTCAGGCCTGGAAACAGGGAATAAGGAATACACTTCCTATGTAATAAGTCAAGACAAAATCAAATTGGTTTTGACTTCTCCACTTAAAGAAGGTACCGCGGTTGGGAAGCATATCGACAAACATGGTGATGCTGTTAAGGTAATCGCTTTATGGGTAGATGATGCAACTAAATCATTTGAGGAAACGGTAAAAAGAGGTGCTAAACCATTTATGGAACCCACAAGAGAAGAAGACGAAAATGGATATGTTGTTCGCTCTGGGATTCATACTTACGGGGAAACAGTTCACATTTTCGTTGAGAGAGGCAACTATAAAGGAGCTTTCTTACCCGGTTTTACAAAATGGGAAAGTGAATACAACCCGGCTTCTGCAGGATTGAAATTTATTGACCATATGGTAGGTAATGTAGGCTGGAATGAGATGAACACCTGGTGTGAATTCTACAAGAAAGTTATGGGATTTGCTCAATTGGTATCATTTGACGACAAAGACATTTCTACAGAATACACAGCCTTGATGTCTAAAGTAATGAGCAACGGTAATGGGCGAATTAAATTCCCTATCAACGAACCTGCTGATGGACTTAAGAAATCACAGATTGAGGAATATATCGACTTCTATAATGGTGCCGGATGCCAGCATATTGCGGTATCTACCAACAACATCATAGAAACAGTAAGACATATGACAAAACATGGCGTTGAATTCCTTCATGTACCAGATTCTTACTACGATACTGTTTTAGACAGAGTAGGTGAAATTGATGAAGACCTTGCGCCACTTAAGAAATTAGGAATCCTAATTGACCGTGACGACGAAGGTTACTTATTACAAATTTTCACTCGACCAGTACAGGACAGACCAACTCTTTTCATTGAAATTATTCAAAGAAAAGGTGCCGTTTCTTTTGGTAAAGGAAATTTCAAAGCTCTTTTCGAAGCAATTGAATTGGAGCAAGAAAAAAGAGGGACTCTATAATCACTTGAGATAATAAAAAAAAGCCAGCGACCGCTGGCTTTTTTTATTATAAAGAATTTTATACCTTAAGCGGAGGTTAGGAACCTTCGTGTTTGACAGCAAAATGATTAAATTCTAATCAATTCAAAATATACTGTTTAAAAGCTATTTGCGAATTGAGCAATATTTCGTACTTTTGCCCAAGAATTAAGATGTTGAATAAGGATGAGGGGACGTAAGTCCCCTCTTTTTGTACCACAATGGAGCTAAAACAAGAACTAAGCCAACAAGTTAATATCCTCTTAGAGGAGTTTGATTTATATCTAATAGATATAGAAATCAATGCTGGCAATGAGATAAATATCCATGTGGATTCAGACACTGGGATTAAGATTTCCGAATGTAAAATGTTAAGTAGAAAAATCGAAACATGGATACATGAAGAAAAAGGTGAAGATGCAGAGTTCTCTCTGACTGTTGGATCTCCAGGACTTGAAGCTCCTTTGAAACTTCAAAGGCAATATCTTAAGAATAAAGGTCGTAAACTTCAGGTTACTGATCAGTCAGGAACAAGAACTGAAGGAACAATGATCCATGTTGATGATGATAAGATCACATTAGAATGGAAAGAACGCGTACCTAAAGTAATCGGTAAAGGAAAAAGGACAGTAACTATGACTAAAGACTTTGTAATTTCAGACATAGCTACTGCAAAAGTTTTAATAACTTTTTAAGAATCTTCAAACATGGACAGTTTAGCATTAATAGAATCTTTTTCGGAGTTTAAGGAGTTCAAAAATATTGACCGAGTTACTCTTATGAGTATTTTGGAAGAGGTTTTCCGTTCTATGCTTACCAAAAAATTTGGTACAGACGAGAACTTTGATATTATTGTAAATCCACAGAAAGGGGATCTTGAGATCTGGCAAAACAGAATTGTAATAGCCGATGCGGACCTAGAGGATCCAGTATCTGAAATTGCATTATCTGATGCTGTTAAGATTGAACCAGACTTTGAGATTGGTGAAGAAGTGTCTACAGAAGTTAAGATTCCTGAGTTCGGACGTAGAGCTATCATGGCTATGAGACAAAATCTTATTAGCAGGATACATGAACATGACAGCAACAACCTTTTCAAACAGTACAAAGAACTGATTGGAGAGATTATTACTGGAGAAGTACACCACGTAAGAAAGAATGAAGTTATCATTTATGATGACTCTATGAATGAGCTAATTCTACCTAAAAAGGAACAAATTAGATCTGACTACTTTAGAAAAGGTGATAGTATAAGAGCGGTTGTAACAGACGTTCAACTAAAAGGAAATAAACCTCGTATAATCCTTTCGAGAACTGCTAACAGCTTCTTGGAGAAATTATTCGAACAAGAAATTCCTGAAATTGCAGATGGTTTAATTATCATCAAAGCAGTTCACAGAATTCCAGGTGAGAAATCAAAGGTGGCCGTAGAATCATACGATGACCGTATTGATCCTGTAGGTGCATGTGTTGGAATGAAAGGTTCTAGAATTCACAGCATAGTGCGTGAATTAGGAAATGAGAATATTGATGTAATTAACTATTCATCAAACATTCAACTATTCATTCAGCGTGCATTGAGTCCTGCCAAAGTCACTTCAATGAAGTTGGACGAAGAGAATAAAAAAGTAGATGTTTACCTAAAGCCAGACCAAGTATCCCTTGCTATTGGTAAAGGTGGATATAATATTAGATTAGCTGGTATGCTCACAAACTATGAGATCGATGTATATAGAGATCTTCAAGATGAAGATGTATTACTAAGCGAATTTACAGACGAAATCGAAGCGTGGATAATTGATCAACTAAAAGAGATTGGATGTGACACTGCCAAAAGTGTACTGGAACTACCAGTAGAATATTTGGTAAATCGAACAGATCTTGAGGAAGAAACAATTGTCGAGGTTAGAGATATATTGAGTACTGAATTGTATGATTAATTAAGACTGATCATTCAATAGGAGTACAAACAAAATTTAAAGAACGAAAGGCCGTATAAACTATGAGATTAAGTAAGGTTGCGAAAGAACTCAATGTAAGCATTGATCGCCTGGCTGAAAAGCTCTCATCCAAAGGATTTGAAGTTGATGCTCGTCCTAATACCAAATTGACGGAAGAGCAACATACATTCTTGGTGGAAATTTTCGAAAAAGATCAATCGCAAAAATTGAGATCAAAAGAGGTTACCAAACGGAAACGTGAGGAAAAAGAAGCTCTTAAGCAAGCTCAAAAACAGACTGAGATCGTTCCGGAAGAAACTCCAGTTACTGCATCTAAGGAAACTAAGGAAGAAACTGTTACCAAAGAAGTAGAACTAGATAAAGAGTTTAAACAACTTCAAAAGGAAATCCTTACTGAAAAGAAGGAAGAAAAAACTCCGTCTGAAGAGCAAGCTGCCGATGTAATAAAAGCGAAGGCTAATCTAACAGGTGTCAAAACTGTTGGAATCATCGATCTTGAAAAATCCAAAAAAGCAAGTGCTGAAAAAGCTGCTCCAAAAGAAGAAAAATCGAAAGAAAAAACTTCAAAGGAGAAGCCTGTACAGGCTAAAAAACAGCCTGCAAAACCTAAACAAGCAGAAGCAAAAGCTAAACAACCTGAAGCAAAACCTAAACAACCAGAAGCAAAAGCTAAACAACCAGTAGCAAAAGCTGAAGAAAGTACCTCAAAAACTAGTACGGCCAAAAAAGAGGTAATTAAAGCTAAAGCTAAAGCGTTGAAAGGGGTTACTGCTCTTGGAAACATCAACGAACCTGGATCTAAAGCTAAAGGTGGAAAATACGCGGCAGGAGCTGAAAAAGTGGAGGAAAACCTTAAGAAAGCAATAGCGCAAAAGCTAACTGCTGCTAAAAAGGAGGAACCAAAACCAGCAAAAGTAGAAAGTACGCCAGAAGTACCTGCAGTAGAGAAAAAGCCAGAAGAGGTAATTAAGGCTAGAGCTAAAACCCTATCTGGACCAACGTTTACTGGTCAAAAAATTGACTTAACTAAATTCCAAAAGCCAAAGAAGAAGAAAGATAAAGTTGCTTCTTCATCTAGTCCTAAAACGAGTGATGCTAAGGATAAGAATGCGGCTGCTAAGAAAAAACGTAAAAGAATTGCTAAGCCTGGAGAAGCTGCAACCAAAGGTAGAAGAGGACCACAACAAGGTGGTGGACCTAGAAGACCTGGAGGTGGCCCTGGAAGACCTGGAGGTGGCCCTGGAGGTCCCGGTGCTAGAAGAAAGAACTTCCGTAAAGGGGCAAAACCTGCTGAAAAGAAGGAGGAACCTACAGACGCGGAAATCGCTAAGCAAATCAGTGAAACTTTAAGCCGTTTAACTGGTAAAGGGAAATCTAGATCTTCTAAATACAGAAAATCAAAAAGAGATGAACGCAAGGAGCAAAAAGAGATTGAAGCTGAATTGCAACATGCGGAAAATAAAACTATTAAAGTAACTGAATTCGTTACAGCAAATGAGTTAGCTACCATGATAAATGTAGGTATCACAGAAGTTATTTCTTCTTGTATGATGCTTGGTATGATGGTAACAATGAATCAAAGACTTGATGCTGAAACATTGCAGATTGTTGCTGAAGAATTTGGTTATGAGGTAGAGTTCGTAAGTGCTGACGTTCAAGAAGCAATTGTAGAAGAAGTAGACCGAGAAGAAGACTTGGTAGCTAGACCTCCAATTGTTACCATTATGGGACATGTTGACCACGGTAAAACATCGCTTCTAGATTATATCAGACAAGCAAATGTAATCGCAGGTGAAGCTGGGGGAATAACTCAGCACATTGGAGCATACAATGTAGAGCTCAGTAGTGGTAAGAGAATGTCATTTATTGATACTCCAGGTCACGAAGCCTTTACAGCAATGCGTGCACGTGGTGCGCAGGTAACCGATATCGTAATTATTGTAATTGCGGCGGATGACCAAATCATGCCTCAAACGAAAGAAGCAATTGCTCACGCACAAGCTGCAGACGTACCAATTGTTTTCGCGATTAACAAAGTAGATAGAGATATAGCAAACCCGGAAAAGATCAAGGAGCAATTAGCTGCTATGAATTTATTGGTGGAAGATTGGGGTGGTAAATTCCAATCACATGATGTTTCTGCAAAGACCGGACTTGGTGTTGATGAATTGATGGAAAAAGTAATGCTTGAAGCAGAACTTCTAGACCTTAAAGGTAATCCAGAAAGAAAAGCAACAGGAGCAGTCGTTGAAGCATCTCTTGATAAGGGTAAAGGTTATATTACAAACATACTTGTTCAGACTGGAACACTAAAAGTTGGAGACTTTATCCTTGCAGGTCAATACTATGGTAAGGTAAAAGCAATGCACGATGAACGTGACAAGCTGGTACCATTAGCTGGACCATCTATCCCAGTAAGTATTCTTGGTTTGAATGGTGCTCCGCAAGCCGGTGACAAATTCCACGTAATGACAGACGAAAGAGAAGCTAAAGCAATCGCTTCTAAACGTATGCAATTACAACGTGAACAAACTATTAGAACTCAGCGTCAGTTGACTCTTGAAGAAATCGGAAGAAGATTAGCTATTGGTGACTTCCAAGAATTGAACATCATCTTGAAAGGGGATGTGGACGGATCTATTGAAGCACTGTCTGACTCTCTATTGAAACTGTCTACTGAGCAAATTCAAATAAACATTATTCATAAGGCCGTAGGTCAGATCTCAGATTCTGATGTACTATTGGCTTCTACTTCTCAGGCCATCATTATTGGATTCCAGGTAAGACCTTCGAATTCAGCAAGAAGATTGGCAGACATCGAGTCTGTAGATGTTAGACTATACTCTATCATCTACAACGCGATCAATGAGATTAAAGAGGCAATGGAAGGAATGTTAGCACCTAAATTCAAAGAAGAAATTGTTGCTAACCTTGAAATCCGTGAAACCTTTAAAATATCTAAAGTTGGTACTATTGCAGGTTGTATGGTAATCGACGGTAAGATTAATAGAAATAGTGAAATCAGAATTATCCGTGATGGTATTGTTGTTCACGAAGGACGTCTTGGATCGCTTAAACGATTTAAGGATGACGTGAAAGAAGTAGCCAAAGGATATGAATGTGGTTTGAATATCGATAAATTCAACGATATCAGAGACGGTGATATTATTGAAGCTTATGAGCAAGTTGAAGTTCAACAAAAGCTTTAATCATTCAAACATATACAATAAAAAAGGCTGTCCTGAATATTTCAGGTCAGCCTTTTTTTTGTCTTATACTTTAGGTAAATAATACTATTCCGATCTCTTCTGAACCATTTTTGTATATACAGATTCCCCTACTTTAAAGGCTAGAATATAATAACCATCTTGTTGATCAGTAATGTCCACCATGATGGATTCAGTCAAACCTATACTTTTTCTAAAGACCTGTCTTCCCCTTACGTCATATACCGTAATCTCATCAATTAAAAAGGAAGTATTTTTAACAACAAGTTGTATTATACCAGTACTTGGATTTGGAAATATATCTACCCAATCCAAACTGTCCAATTCTTCCAAAGAAATATTATTTAACACCTCTATCACTGTACTATCCATAGATAGACATGAATTAGAATCTATAACCTGTAACAACACAGTGTATAAACCACTGGTATAGTAATCGTGCGAAGGAGATTCTAAAAGACTACTATCGCCATCTCCAAATAACCAAGTATAATATAAACTCGAATCTCCATTCGACTCAAAATTGACTGTATTATTATTACCTAATAAATAAATAATGTTGACATCTGTGAATATTTGGATTTCCAATATATCTAACACCTCAATAAGGACAGTATCTAGTACGGTACAACCATTTATAACTCCTGACACTACATAAAAAGAAGTTTCTTCCGGAGCAACAAGGATACTATCACCAATAGCTACCTGTGTTCCATTCAACAAATTCCAGCTATAAGTATCAGCACCTGAGGCAGCCAAAGTAGTAGTGCCCCCCCGGCAAATAATTGCATTTCCAATATTTACTTCAAGAATTGGAAGATCATTTACCACAATTTCAATAGAATCCACAGAACTACAACCGTTCGTTGTCCCAAACACAACATAACTAGTAGTTACAGATGGATTAGCAAAAACAGTGTCCCCTACAGTATTATTTAAACTCATATCAGGAGACCATACATAAGAATCCGCACCTTGAGCAGTAAGCATAACAGTATCACCAACACATATCGATGAATTTTCTGAATTCAATATGATAGAAGGAGTTGCAATAACTTCTAAGGTGATAGTATCTAAACTAATACAACCGTTGCTCTGCCCGGAAATGATATAAGTAGTCGTTTGGCTAGGACTTGCCATTACCATATTTCCTGTATCGACATTCAATCCAATACTTGGCGTCCAGGTATAACTATTTGCTCCCGATACGAATAAACTGGCTGTATCCCCAATGCAAATAGACGAATTAGCACTACTTACTTCCACATTTAACTCAGGAAAGACAACAACCGTAATTGTATCACTGGCTTCACAACCATTTTGCTGGCCTGTAACCACATAAGTTGTAGTAAGACCAGGGTTTGCTATAACAGTACTTCCTGTATCCGAAATCAGCCCAATAGAAGGAGTCCAAATAAAGCTATCAGCACCGTTTGCCGTTAAAGTGGTAGTATCTCCGAAACAAATCGAATTATTAACAGAATTAACTTCAACTACAGGATTAGAATTTACCTCAACAAAAACAGTATCCCACGAAATACATCCGTTGATCGATCCTTCAACTATATAGCTTGTTGATACCAGTGGTGAAGCATACACTACACTACCTATACTGGTACTTAAACCAATTGAAGGCTCCCAGGAATATACATTAGCACCTGTAACACTCAGTAAAACAGAATCCCCAACACAGATAGAAGCTGAAACAGGAGAAATTACTACGCTAGAATTTAATACAACCTCAATGAGTATCGAATCTAAAAAAGAACATCCGTTTGTAGTACCTGTAACAAAATAAGTCGTTGTTTCCGTTGGAGTTGCAATCACTATATTCCCTGTAGTCTGATCTAAACTCCCTCCCGGTGACCAACTATAACTATCTGCTCCACTGGCGGATAAAATAACAGAGTCCCCAAGACAAAGAATAGAATTAACTGAGCTAATTGAAACCATTGGGATTTCATTTACTTCAATAGTAACCGTATCAATAGCTGTACATCCATTTACACTCCCGGTAACTGTATAAGTAGTTGTCGAATCCGGAGAAGCAACCACTGAATTACCTATACTTACATTCAATCCTGTTGAGGGAAACCAAACATAGCTATCCGCCCCTGTTACTATCAATAGTGATGAATCACCAAAACAAATACTTGAACTGCTTGAACTCACTAAAACAGTCGGGACCGTAAATACTTCAATTGTAACAGAGTCAATAGAGCTGCATCCATTTATAGATCCGGTAACAGTATACGTTGTAGTACTGGCTGGATTGGCTATCACTGTTGCTCCTGAAATTGAATTTAACCCAATCGCAGGACTCCATACATAACTATCCGCACCAGAAGCGGTAATTATAGCACTATCACCAATACATAAGCTAGAATTATCAGATGATATATCTATTATTGGAAAACTCACAACTTCAATTGTAATGGTATCTACAGAGGAACATCCGTTAGTTGTTCCTATTACCGTATAAGTTGTGGTAGTATTAGGTGAGGCCGTTACAGAAGCTCCAATAACGGTATTCAACCCAATAGAAGGAGACCAGGTAAAACTATCTGCTCCAATCACCGATAATTGGGAAGAATCTCCCAAACATATACTTTCAACACTGGCGCTGGCAGAAACATCTGGAATTGGGTTGACTTCAATAATGACTGAATCAACTGAAATACAATTATTTGAGGAGCCTGTTACAGTATAAATGGTAGAAACCGAAGGTGAGGCAATTACCACCTCTCCGGTATCGGTATTTAAACCAACAGAAGGGGTCCAAACATAATTATCTGCCCCACTTGCGGTAAGTACTGTGCTATCCCCTACACAAAGAATAGAATCGATCACTGAAACAGAAACATCAGGTAGGTCATTTACAAAAATGGTTATAGTATCTATTGAAGAACAACCTGAGCTAATTCCCGTAACAGTATATGTGGTAGTAACCAAAGGTGAAGCAATAACAGAGTTTCCAGAAGTCGTATTCAATCCAAGACTTGGAGACCAGTTATAATTATCTGCTCCCGATACATTCAATAGGGTAGAATCACCAAGGCAAAGATTAGTCAAACCAGTACTAATAGTTACCGTTGGAATAGCGTTTACTACAATGGTAAGAGAATCGACATCAGAACAACCATTTGTAGTTCCGGTAACGATATAGGTTGTTGTACTAACAGGTGATGCAAGAACGGTATCTCCCGAAGTATTGTTTAAGCCAAACGAAGGTGTCCAAACATAACTACTTGCACCAGTAGCGATCAAAATAGAAGTATCTCCATCACATACTTGATTTGAAGATGCACTTACTTCGATATTCACTTCTTCACTGAATTGCAAATCATAGTTTCCGGAAGCACCATTAGTCCCATCAACAACAATATAATAACTACCAGCTGCCAGATTATTAAGTACAACCGTACTGTCTCCATAAGCAATACAAGAATCCTGATGGCAGGCATTTAAAATATAAATATTTAAATCTTCTGAAGTACTTAAATCAATATTTACCGTTCCTTCTGAAGATAAGGAGAAGCTGTGAATGTTTTCTGGACCACTTTCATCGAATACAGAGCAACTATAAGTAGAAATATCAGAATTCGACGCTGTGGTAGTACCAGAATAAATTTGGCCACATGTTAAATCAATGGCCGAGTCACAATCCAGGTAAGGAAGAATAGGGATAAAACAAACAGCCGTAGCCTCTGAATAATTGAAACTACCACCTGAAGCCACGGTATCTCCAGATAAATTGGTGACTATATAATGACCAGTTCCGTAACTACAGCAAATACCATCACCAAAGCTGTCGTAAATAGTAAATGTATAACAGGAATCGACAAGGCAATCCAAGGTTATATTGTAAAGTGTATTATTACTATATCCTGCTCCGGATACTATTTGGGTTCCTGAAGTATCTGCTAGAATCCAACTTGATTCACTACCATAATTATCCGTTAATAATTCTAGAAACAACTGCTCTCCCTGATTTATGGATATATAATTCGTTTTTAAAATTGTATCAACCTCTGTACTATTTGATACTATCAAACTAACAGAATATAAACCCTCTGCTGAAAAATTTAGTTTAGGATATTGAGAGGTTGAATCGGTTCCATCCACATAACTAAAGGTATTTGGACTAATAGACCATAACCAAGCATCAGGTACTCCAGCGGTACCATCTATTAGCTCAATGATGGTACTCAGGCATCCTACAGTATCCTCTGTATAAAAATCCACTACTAAAGGTGTATTGGGATCAACATAAATACTGGTAGACCAAAGTCCTCTTCCATACGAGCTAGCTCTTAAACTATTTTGTGAGGGGCTCAAATCATTCAGGAACAATTCCAACTCCGTTATTTTAGGATAGACAGGAAGACCAGAAGAAAAACTTATCCAATTCGAAGAATTTAACGGCTTAAAGTAAACCCCATAATCTGTACCCACATAAAGCCCTTCCGATCCTATATTTGGTGAATATACAAGACAATTCTTTATGTTAGAATCATCAATATTACCCGAAATATCTGTCCAATTTACCCCCTTGTCGACGGATTGATAAACCTTTGTTCCTTGCGCAATAAAAACTGTACTGGTATCTGTAGGATGACTAACAATATAATTGATGGAACTTGTTCCTGGAGAACTTAAAGTTTGCCAGATAACTGAACCACCATTTACATTATCAGACCTAAATAAACTTGCTCCCTTTGAAGCATAAAAGACATTCGTATCCAAAGGATTATGTTCTACAACATTAAAATTCCCCGATCCTCCCAAATCGGTAGAAATCTCCGTCCAGGAAACTGAAGAAGCACTACTTGTTTTAACATTTGTACTTCTCCAAATATCTTTATACCCAATAAACATGGTATTGGGATTCGTTGAATGTAAAGTGTAAGGCGTTACCCAGGCTCCAGATTCAGTGATGCCATTAATAAAAAGTCCAGCAATGGAACTGAAATTTAACCCTCCATTTGAAGACCTTCGAATAGCACCGTAATACAATTCGCCATACATATAATCGGTAGTAGTATAATCTATGATACATTCCATACCATCACCACCGATTTCAGTAGACCAACTTCCATTGGAATAAACAGCAGTTCCGTTGTCTTGATAACCAACAATAACATGATTGATTGAAGTGGCACTCTGTCCTAATTTATAACACTGAGCAATAGCTAATCCACTGGAAATATCTGTCCAGGTAATTGTTTCTATTTCCTGATAATATACCCCCCCATCGTTCCCGCTATATAATGTTTGATCTACTGGAGAATATTCAAGGACATGATGATCGGCATGTACTGCGGGTGCTCCTGTACCAACCCAATGGGCATCAATTAGCCAGGTCTGTCCACCATCCGACGATTTAAATACATTTATCCCTCCGGCATATACAACATTCTTATTCGTTGGAGAGACCGCTATACAGAGATCATACCAGGCTTGTCCATTTGTACCACTCCCATCTGAAGAATAGTCCATGATATTAGGAGTAGTAGATTGAACGGAAAAAGTTAACCCAGAATCCACAGATTGATACATTCCCTGAAAAACACTTCCAGAAGTTAATAAAGCATATACATAGCTAGAGTCAGCAGGTGTCACACCTATAACAAGACGACTGCTTGATGGCAGTCCTTCCGGTACTCCTATTAATGTCCAAGTCAAACCATTATCCGAGGATCGGTAAAAGTCTCCACTTTTAGTGGCATAGACAACCGATGAATTACCTGGCATAAATCGGATATCCTTAAAATTTCCAGTAATTGTATTTGTCCAAGAAGCCCCAGCATCTGCACTTCTATAAACTCCACCACTGGTAGCAGCGAGTAGAATCGAAGAATTTGAAGGATCTATCAGTAAGGCGCCAACCGTAAGATTTCCCATACCGCTATTGGAACTAGTCCAGGTATCTCCTCCGTCCGTACTTAAGAAAACTCCCAAACTAACTGCATCTCCACCGTCTCTATCCCCAGTTCCAATATACATAGTATCCGGAGAGTTATAATTTATAAGAATTGAGGAAATACCCAAAGTGGATAAATTATCTGAATTGGAAGACCAATTTGAACCTCCATCATAGGTTTTCCAAATACCCCCAGCTGGAGCTCCAACAAAGAAAGTATCGGCATTTGTTGGGTGAAATGCAATACAATTTACTCTTCCCAATCCATTCGGTTGTCCGGTGCCATTAGCAGGTAAGGCTATTGGCCCTAATTCAGTCCAGGACCCCGAATTCACAGAACTAGCCTGCATGGACATTTCATACTGAACGGCAGTCCAAATTTCTTGGGCTGCCGGTTTTACTCCAGTTTCAGAAACTCGAGATTCCATGAAGTTCTCCCAGCGTTTGAATGGTTTCCATCCAGCTCCTTTTCGATTCGTTCGATTTTTCCAATATACCTCAAAAGCGTGCTGTGTTTCGAAAAAATTAGCATGTGGATCTTGCATCATGTCTATCCAATAAGGATAATTAACCAATTCTTCATCAGACCTGATACGTTCATATTTTTCTTGAGCACTTATTTGAAAACTCAATAATATACCGGCAAATAATAAAATATCTCTAATTCTCATAACACCACTCTCGTAACTCATTATCTATGGATTTTTCTCACAAGAATCCATCCATCTGATGTACTAAATTGAATAAACACGTCTTCCAAATAAAATAATGGAATAAAGGACGATCTCCGATAGATTTTGCATCTTTGCTTCTATCAATTTAGTATTTGATTAAAATAAGCAATTATCAATAAGATTCATAGCTAGAAATTAAATATTGATAATTCAATTTTACTAAATTGAGCAACACTAAAATAACAAGATCATTACGCCTAAAAACAACGGGATGAAGGACAGCCAAACCGATATAACGAATATAGTACGTACTAACGCTAGTAAATGGATTCAAAAACCATTCGACAACACCACACAGTCAGCGGTCAAAGAGATGATGGATAACAATTCGGAAGAGTTGATTGAATCTTTTTATACTGACCTCGCATTTGGAACAGGAGGAATGCGTGGAATAATGGGTGTAGGTACTAATAGGGTAAACAAATATACATTTGGTAGAGTAACCCAGGCACTTGCTGACCTGATAAACAAACAATACCAAAATGGTTCAGTTGCTATTGCTTTCGACTGTAGAAATAATAGTCCCGAATTATCCAATATTGTAGCGGATATATTAAGTGCAAATGGCATTAAAACATACATTTTTAAAGAGCTTAGACCTACTCCACAACTATCCTTTATGGTAAGGCATTTAGGTTGCTCTGCAGGAATTGTTATAACTGCTTCACATAATCCTCCTGAATACAATGGGTATAAAGTATATGGTGACGATGGCTGTCAAATTGTAGCTCCATTTGACAAACAACTTATCGACCAGGTATTGAACACCAATTTTGAGGAAATCAAATTTGAAAGAAATCCAGACCTGGTTGAATACCTAGGAGAAGAAGCGGATGACATCTATTTGGATGCAATCAAAACCTTAAGTCTTTCTCCGAAAATAATACCTGCCCAGAATTTAAGCATAGTGTACACAGGCCTTCACGGAACCGGTGCAGTAATGGTTAGAAAAGCCCTGGAGAAATTCGGATTTAATGAGATCCATACGGTATATGAACAAGATAAGGTGGATGGTAATTTTAGTACTGTTCAATCACCAAATCCAGAAGAGCCAGAAGCTTTAAAAATGGCGATGGACTTGGCAGATCAACTGAATAGTGACCTGGTAATGGGAACTGATCCAGATGCAGACCGAGTGGGTATTGCCATTAGGGGAAAAAACGGAACACTTAGATTGCTTAACGGGAATCAAACGGGTTCATTACTCATCTATTATATCCTAAAGAGATCGCGTAGCCTGGAATTATTAAAGGGGAACGAATTTATTGCTAAAACAGTGGTGACCACTGAAATTATTGATAAAATGACCCTGGATTTTGGCCTTAAAGTTTACAATACACTGACTGGCTTTAAACATATAGGTGCGGTCATTAGAGAAAAGGAAGGAACTGAAAAATACCTTGCCGGTGGTGAAGAAAGTTACGGATACCTCGTAGGTGATCTCGTAAGAGATAAGGATGCCGTATCTGCTTGTTGTATGATCGCCGAAATGATGGTTTGGGTCCAATCTAAAGATCTACATATTGAAGATTTATTGACAGAGATGTACATGAAGTATGGCTTCTACCTTGAAGACCTGGTTTCAGTAACAAAAAAGGGGCGACAGGGGGCTGATGAAATTGCTCAAATGGTAGAGGACTTCAGAACAAATCCACCCAAACAAATCAATGGTTCAACTGTGGTTAGAATGATTGACTATAAGTCCCTGGATGATAAAAACATGAATAATGGCAGTATCTCAAAAGTAGATCTTCCATCTTCAAATTTCATGCAATTCTTTACAGAAGATGGTTCAAAAATTACGGTTAGACCGTCGGGTACAGAACCTAAAATAAAATTCTATTTCAGTGTAAATAGTCCCTTAAATTCTGCAGAAGAATACTTGGAAACGGAAAAATCAATGAAGAAGCAGATTGAATCTATCAAAAAAGATTTAGGAATCTAATCAACGTATAAAACGATTAAAAAGGCTGAAAACATGGGTGTTTTCAGCCTTTTTTTATTTCATCAACAAGCTAAATACTAATCCATTACAATAGTTTATAAATATTTATTCATTTTTTTTCTGTGATATTTAAAATATTTTAGCCTAAATTTGTCACAGCATTTTACACTTACCATTGGAGTAAGTTTTATAAAGAAGAGGTGAGAGAACAGGCTCTATGACCCTCTGGCAACCACACAGCTATGTTGTACAGGTGCCAAATCCTGCCCTAAGGGGAATTATAAAAAGAAAGCGATGAAAACAACTGTACTTAAACGTCAGCATAATTGCGTTTTTCTGGATAAAGTAGGGATAACTCTCTCTTTTTGGAAACGAATGATTTAGTGGTGGACTCCGAACTTTAGGTAAGGCCATCAGGTCAACTTATACACCACATTTTTTCAGATTTTTCATTTAGGTCTATTACAATAATGGGCTCCTATCCATGAATTTCTATCAATCATTCGACCATGTCTAGACAAACATTTCAATATACCGGTGTATTTTACACCGAAAGGAAAGAGAAAATCAAAAATCTCCACCTAACTTATCACACATACGGCACCCTAAACGATAAAAAAAATAACGTTGTTTGGGTAAATCACACCTTAACTTCAGATTCTGATTTCCAATCCTGGTGGCAAACCTTTTTCAAAAAGGATGGCATATTCGACGGCAATGACTATTTTGTTATCTGTGTTAATACTCCAGGTTCCTGTTACGGAAGTAGCTCTCCAGCTTCTTGGAAGGAAGGCCCAAAAAACTTCCCAAAGCTAACGATCCGCGACATAGTAAATAGCTATGAGATCTTGCGTAAAGAGTTGAAAATACAGAAGATCGACTATCTTATTGGTGCTTCATTTGGAGGACAAATCGCCTTAGAATGGGCCATTAAATCACCTTCAAAAATCAAAAACCTTATCCTTTTAGCTACCAATGCAAAACATTCACCATGGGGTATCGCATTCAATGAAGCTCAAAGGAAGGCCTTGGAAATTGACAGTTCTTTCAAACATCCAGCAGATAAAAATGCAGGAAAAGAAGGATTAAAATTGGCGCGTGCCATTGCTCTACTGAGCTATCGTTCCTATGACATCTACGAGGACAAACAGCAAGACTCCAATGAGGTAATAGAGAATCATAAATGCATTGCTTACCAAAATTATCAGGGCGAAAAATTCGTGAGTAGATTTGATCCTTGGTCCTACTATTTCCTTAGCCTGGCAATGGACTCACACAATGTAGGAAGGAATCGTGGTGACTGTATTCAGGCCTTAAAACAAATCAAAGCAAAAACCCTTGTCATAGGAATTGAAAACGATGTACTATTCCCAATAAAGGAACAAAAGTTTTTATCTAAACATATTCCCAATGCACAATTGAGAACAATTCAATCAGATTATGGTCACGATGCCATTCTGATTGAATACAAAAAGATTGAAGCTTTCATTAAGGAATTTAAAAGCCAAAATAAGCAATCTCCAAATACCGAAAATATCGGATTAATTGGATTGGGCTGTGTAGGATCGGGATTGTACAAATTATTATCAGAAAAAGACCATGAATATACTATCCATAGGATTGCTGTAAAAGATCCAAAGAAAAAACGAGAACTTCCTGTAGAAGACAAATTGTTGAATTATAACCAATGGATAGACTCCAAGGAAATAGAAACGGTTGTGGAATTGGTATCGGATGATACAGTAGCTTATGACAGTATCAAAACAAGTCTATTATCAGGTAAAAAAGTAGTCTCTGCCAACAAAAAAGTAATTGCAGAAAACTGGAAAGAATTTCACCTATTGGAGCAAAGATTTGGAGGGAAATTATTGTATGAAGCAGCTGTTTGCGCTGGAATTCCTGTCTTAAGATTACTAGATCAATATTATAAGGGAGAAAAGATCAACGGACTTAGAGGAATTTTGAATGGATCAAGTAATTATATCCTAAGTAATATCTACGATCATGGTAAGTCATTTGACGAGGCCCTTAGCCTAGCGAAAGAAAAAGGATTCGCCGAAGCAGACCCATCGAGAGATCTTAATGGCTTTGATAGTAAATACAAATTGAGCCTTCTTTCGGTTCATGCTTTTGGTAAATACATTCATCCGGATAGAATTTTAAATCTAGGGATATCCAATATTTCTCATGAAGATATTGAGCTATTCAAATCGCTTAATTATAAAGTGAAATTAGTAGCATCTGCCAACTTTACGAGTTATGGAAGACTATCTACAAGAGTATTACCTCAACTGGTAAATGACAGTGATCAATTATGGTCCGTAGATTGGGAAAACAATGCAGTGGAATTATCCAATGCCTTCGCAGATAAACAAAGTTATTTCGGAAAAGGTGCAGGAAGCTTCCCTACTGCTTCAGCAGTATTAGCTGACCTAATAGCACTGAAAAAGGACTATCAATATGGGTATTCTAAATATACACATAGTTCAAATGCAGGACTGGGATCAAAGCTTAACTATAACCTATGCTTGAGAACAGAAAATGAAAGTTTGTTTAATAACATTCCAGGAAAAGCACTGGACCAGATAACAACTGGAGGCAATACCTATGCTTATTACCAATTAAAGGAACAATGGCTTCTTGAAAATGCAGATTTTATTAATGAACACTTTTTCGCCTGTGAAATTCAACTAAATCAGTGGGAAGAGATCAAAGTAAAAGCAACCGTTAAACAAAAACAAACCCTGGCATAATGGAAGTACATCTAAAAAAACAAAGTGGTGACTTCCAGTTTAAAGCATACAATGCAAGCGCCTATTGTCTTGACTTAGATGCTTCTATTAACCTGGGAGGATCCGAAAAGGGATTTAGACCAATGGAACTGGTGTTAACAGCTCTGGGATCATGTAGCTCATTTGACCTTATCCATATTTTGAAGAAACAAAAATTGGAATTATCGAGCTGTCAGGTTAAGGTAGAAGGAAAGAGAAGTGAAGAGGTTCCTTCGCTTTTTGACGACATCCACCTCCATTATAGTTTACAAGGGAATATTGCTGAAAACAAAATCAAAAGAGCCTTAGAATTGAGCATAGAAAAATATTGTTCAGTAGCCCATTTATTACAGCCAACGGCAAATATCACCTATAGTTATGAATTAATAAATCAAACGCAATGCACAACAATACGCGATTAATCAGGAGCCATGTGCCTTCTAGCTCGTATGGAGAACATAGCAGTCCTTTGTATCTGAATAGCAGTTTTGCCTTTCCAGATGCTGAAAGTATGAGTGCGGCTTTTGAAGAAGGTAGTGATGCCAAAGTATATAGCAGGTATAGTAATCCAAATACAGACGAACTGATCGATCGACTATGCATTTTAGAAAATGCAGAATCCGGTTGGGTAACTGCATCTGGAATGGCTGCAATATTCACCTGTTTTTCAGCCTTGTTAAGTCAAGGTGACCATATTCTTGCTTGCCGATCTGTATTTGGCTCTACACATCAGATTTTTAGCAATATATTCCCTAAGTGGGGTATTTCGCACAACTATTTTGATGTGAATGCCAGCGAAGAACAATGGGAAAGCTGTTTGGAAAAAAACACAAAAGTGTTGTTTGTAGAGAGTCCTACAAATCCGGCCTTAGAATTACTGGATCTTAGCGCTCTTGGCAAATTCGCGAAAAAGCACAATTTAGTTTTTGTAGTAGACAATTGTTTTGCAACGCCCATCCTTCAGAATCCCTTAAATTTAGGTGCCGACCTGGTTATTCACTCTATGACTAAATTCATTGATGGCCAGGGTCGTGTCCTCGGAGGAATTATTCTTGGAAATAAAGATCTGATAAAGGACATTGGAGCATTTGCCAGACATTCCGGACCAGCCCTTTCTCCATTTCATGCCTGGTTGCTTTCCAATAGTTTGGAGACTTTTGAACTAAGGGTGAGGGAAAAATCCAAAAATGCAAAGTGGATTGCACAGCAGTTAGAAAATCATCCTGCCCTATCCAAATTGGTCTATCCACACTTGGAATCACATCCGCAATATGATTTGGCCATAAAGCAAATGAAGCAGGGAGGAGCACTTTTTTGTTTTGAACTAAAAGGTGGACTCAAAGCTGGAGCAAAATTCCTAAACAAACTCTCTATTTGTTCTTTAACGACAAATTTAGGAGACTGTAAGAGCATTGCCTCCCACCCTGCTTCTACAACCCATTCAAAATTAACTGAAGAAGAAAGGTTGGCAGTAGGGATAACACCGGGATTGATTAGAATATCCGTTGGATTAGAACATCCGGAAGACATTCTAAATGATATCCTTAAGGCACTTGATTAATGACAATTGTCGAATTCTAAAAAGATCTGAAGTGAAAAAAATAGACGAAATACTCAAAGAAAGAATCTTGGTTTTAGATGGAGCCATGGGTACCATGATCCAGAAGTACAAGCTCGAAGAAGCGGATTTTCGAGGAGATCGATTTAAAGATTTCCACCTGGACCTTAAAGGAAATAATGACCTATTGTCTATTACAAAACCTAAAATAATTGGAGCAATTCACGAAGAATACCTAGCCGCTGGAGCAGATATTATTGAAACCAATACCTTCAGCAGTACAAGCATAGGAATGGCTGATTATGAATTGGAAAAAATCGCTTACGAACTGAATGTTAAGTCAGCGAGAATAGCACGAGAAGCTGCGGACAAATACACAGCATTAACACCAGACAAGCCGAGGTTTGTTGCTGGATCCATTGGTCCGACCAATAGAACAGCCTCTATGTCTCCAGAAGTGAATAGTCCTGCTTTCCGAGCAGTCAATTTTGACCAACTAAGAATTGCATACAAGGAACAAATTGAAGGCCTTATTGAAGGAGGAGCGGATATTCTTTTAATAGAAACCATTTTCGATACACTAAATGCAAAAGCTGCCCTTTTTGCCTGTGAAGAAGTATTTGATACACTCGGGTTACAACTACCAATTATGATTTCTGGAACCATCACAGATGCCAGTGGTCGATTATTAAGTGGTCAGACTCCGGAAGCTTTTTTAATATCGGTAAATCATATACCCCTATTGAGCTTTGGATTGAACTGTGCACTAGGAGCAGCAGAGATGCAACCCTATTTACAACAAGTTTCACGTATCAGTGATGCTGCCATTTGTGCCTATCCAAATGCCGGACTACCCAATGCTTTTGGGGAATACGATCAATCGGCACATGAATTTACAGAAGAGGTGAAATCATTCTTAGATTTAGGTTTGATAAATATCATAGGTGGATGCTGTGGTACACAGCCTCAACACATAAAATTGTTGAGCGAATTAGTAGAAAAATATAAACCCAGAAGCATTACGGCTTGGTAATTAAAGCGTTTATACCAAACGCTTTTAAAGAAAAATCGAATGAAAAGGACTTTACAACTATCTGGACTAGAACCATTAATTATAACCGAGGAATCAAATTTCATCAATATAGGTGAACGTACCAATGTTGCTGGATCTAAGAGATTTCGAAGATTAATTAAAGATGGTGACTTTCAGGAAGCCCTAAAAATTGCTCGCGAACAAATAGAGGGAGGAGCAAAAATCATCGATATCAATATGGATGATGGTCTTATTGATGGGAAAAAATCAATGGTTCACTTCCTACATCTTATTGCTTCTGAACCTGAAATTTGTAAAGTCCCTATAATGATAGATTCTTCCAAATGGGAGATCTTAGAAGCGGGATTACAATGTGTACAAGGAAAGTGTATCGTGAATTCTATTAGCCTTAAAGAGGGTGAAGAAGAATTCATAGAATACGCCACAAAAATAAAAAGATACGGAGCTGCCGTTGTTGTCATGGCATTTGATGAAGTGGGACAAGCAGACAGCCTGGACAGAAGAATTGAAATTTGTAAAAGATCTTATGACGTCTTAGTGAACAAGGTAGGATTTCCTGCCAACGATATCATCTTCGACCCCAATATATTTCCTGTAGCAACTGGAATGGAGGAACACAACCTGAATGCTATAGACTTTTTTCAGGCTACCGAATGGATCACTAACAATTTACCAGGAGTAAACGTTAGTGGAGGATTAAGTAATGTTTCCTTTTCGTTTAGAGGGAATAATCTGGTACGGGAAGCAATGCATTCAGCCTTCTTGTATCATGCTATCAAAGCAGGTATGAAACTCGCAATTGTAAATCCATCCCTATTGGAAATATACGATACTATAGAGCCTGAATTACTTAAACGTGTGGAAGACGTTCTGCTTTACAGAAGAAAAGATGCCACCGAACGCTTATTAGAGTATGCACAAGAGGTAAAAGGAGATTATAAAGAAAAAATAAAACAACTCGATAAATGGAGAAGCGAGAGTCTGGAGGATAGAATTATATATTCTTTGGTGAAAGGTATCGACGAATTTATTGAGGCCGACGCATTGGAGGCGTTAAAAAAACATGAAAAAGCCCTCGATGTAATTGAAGGCCCCTTGCTCGATGGAATGAAAGTAGTGGGTGAACTCTTCGGAGCAGGTAAAATGTTTTTACCACAGGTAGTAAAGAGTGCTCGTGTGATGAAAAAAGGCGTAGCAACCTTACTCCCATTTATGGACGATGGTGATGAAGGTAAACATCAAAAAGCCGGAACCTTAGTGATAGCAACGGTAAAAGGGGATGTACACGATATTGGAAAAAACATAGTGAAGGTAGTATTGTCTTGTAATAATTATGAGGTAATCGACTTGGGAGTGATGGTGCCTGCCAACAAAATATTGGAAGCTGCCAAAGAACATAATGCAGATGCTATAGGATTGAGTGGATTGATCACCCCGTCCTTAGATGAAATGGTATTTATGGCTCAAGAAATGGAAAGGCAAAATTTTGACATTCCATTACTCATTGGTGGTGCCACTACCAGTAAAGCACATACTGCGGTAAAAATATTCCCGGAATACAAAAACCCAGTTGTACATATTGCGGATGCTTCACTAACAGTCACCACCCTTTCGAAATTATTAAGCAAACGAGAAAGTTCTTCATTTGTTAAGAAGCTGAATGAGCAACACACGTTGATTAGAGATAGGTACCTCAACAATGAAAAGAGCAAACAATTTGTACCAATTCATTTCGCAAGAAAAAATAAGTTTCAAATTGATTGGTCGGAGCAATCTATTAACAAACCAAATAGCCTGGGGGTAAAAGTACTTAAAAACTTTAGCCTTGAGGTATTGGAACGTTATATCGATTGGACGCCATTTTTCCAGTCATGGCAGTTGTTTGGAAGGTTTCCAAAAATCCTGAATGACAAAACTGTGGGTGAGGAAGCTCATAAATTGTATACAGATGCCAGACAAATGCTGACTGGTTTAATCAAGGAAAAGAGACTATATGCCAATGGTGTATTTGGTCTATTTCCCGCAAACAGCCTCGATGATGATTGCATTGAAATCTACGATCCTTCGGATAGTGAAAAGCAGATTAATAAATTCATCAGCCTCAGACAACAGTTAGAAAAGAAAAAAGGCAACGTCTACTTTGCACTTGCAGACTATATCGCTCCAAAGTCCAAAGGGTACAAAGACTATATAGGCTGTTTTGCAGTATGCATTGATGGGGCCGATGAATTGGCCAAGAAGTATGAGCAAGAAATGGACGATTATAAAGCCATTATGATCAAAGCACTTGCAGACAGATTAGCGGAAGCTTTTGCTGAATATTTACACGAACGTATTCGAAGAATAGAATGGGGATTCAGTGGTGGAGAACAATTAAGCAATGAGGAATTGATACGAGAAAAATATCAAGGAATAAGACCTGCTCCCGGCTACCCTGCATGTCCAGACCATACAGAGAAAATCAGAATCTTTGAATTGCTCGATGCTCAAAAAAACATTGGAATTAAACTTACCGAAAGTTTAGCAATGCAGCCCGGTTCAGCGGTCTCCGGATACTATTTTTCTCATCCTGAAGCCAAATACTTTGGATTGGGGAAAATCGGATTCGACCAAGTTCAGAGTTATGCCAAGAGCATGGAAATTTCAACTGAAGAAGCGAAAAAGACCTTATCTATCCTGTTACCTTCTTCCTCTCATTAACAAAAAGTAGTAAAAACCATGAAAATAAAAGACCATTTAGCCAAAGCAAAAGATGTACTATTCTCTTTTGAAATACTTCCTCCCCTGAAAGGAGCTAATATACAATCCGTATATAAGGCAATGGACCCTCTCATGGAGTTTAAACCGCCCTTTATTGATGTCACCTATCATAGAGAGGAAAATATATATAAGGAACATAGCAACGGATTGCTGGAGCGTATATCTACCAGAAAAAGACCTGGAACGGTAGGCATTTGTGCAGCCATAATGCACCATTACAAGGTAGATGCCGTTCCTCATATTATCTGTGGTGGATTTAGCAAAGAGGAAACCGAAAATGCCTTAATAGATCTAAACTTCCTGGGAATAGACAATGTTTTGGTATTGAGAGGAGACCCTATAAAATCAGAAACCTATTTTACTCCTACAGATTCAGGGCATCGCTATGCCTCGGAATTATTGGATCAGGTAGTTCAATTGAATCAGGGAAAATATTTGAATGATGATATCCTGAACCCTACACCATCCGATTTCTGTATTGGTGTAGCTGGGTACCCGGAAAAACATTATGAAGCTCCAAATTTAGAATTGGATATGGAATTTCTGAAACAAAAAATTGATAAAGGAGCAGATTATATTGTGACACAAATGTTCTTCAACAATCAAAAATACTTTGATTTTGTAGATAAATGTCGGGCCTCCGGAATCAAAGTTCCCATTATTCCAGGACTAAAACCGTTATCTATTGAAAAACATTTAACTGTTTTACCCCACAGATTCAATATCGACCTGCCAGACGACTTGGTGAAAGCAGTGCGTGATTGTAACAACAAAAAAGACGTCAAACAGGTAGGTATTGAATGGTCTGTCCAGCAGTGTAAGGAATTAATAGACTATGGTGCTCCTTGTTTGCATTTTTATTCTATGGGTAATTCAGATAATATCTATCAAATTGGAAAAGAGATTTTTTAGTTTTCAAACTTAACCTCCAGGAGACCGCCTAAATCTTTTTAGACGGTCTCTTTTTATTTATTCCTTCCATATTATTACAAGATATACTATTTCATTTTTACATGTACTCAATCCACAAGGTAAGTTCAGAGGACAACTACCTACAAGACTAATCAAAACAAAAACACAAGCGAATACCAACAATACAATTAACCTGATTCTCCTACCCAAACCCCCTTTGATTGACGTTTGTCACTCAATCAATAGTATATCGGGGTAAAATTCAATATATGCTTTGAATAAATTCCCATTTTTTTTGTACCTTTTTCTCCATCAATTGATGTTATCTTACTAAAAATCATAGAATATGAATGTTAAAAGATTTATAATTTCCGTTTTCGCTGTATTCATTGCAACCTTTTTTATTGATTTTGTTTTCCATGGATTCCTTTTCCAATCACTGTATAATGAAACTAGTCATTTATGGAGAGGTGAAGAAGAATACATGATGACTCCCATGCTGATTAGCCAAATTGGTTTCTCACTAGTTCTTTCTTTTATATATATAAAAAATTACGAAAACAGAGGATTAGAAGAAGGTCTCCGCTTTGGTTTATACATTGGTTTATTGCTCTCTGTAATTGAAATTGGAAAATATTCTTACTTACCCGTACCATTTGAATTAATAGAAGCCTGGATATTAGTAGACATGATAAAGTGTTTAACTTGTGGGGTATTTTTATCTCTACTTTATAAAAATTAACAAGAATCATAAACAACCTACAGCCGTCTATTTGTGATATTTCGTACTTTTGACCCATGAAAGCAAGAGCTACTTTGGTGATTTAGAAGAAATTGCTCAAATATGTTCCGAAAAGGGTATTGCTCGGTAGAGACAGCACTATTACCCAAAACCTCAGATTGCAGTCATTAAAATTGAGGCACAGAAATTGCGGGTTATAGATCGTATTTTAGTTACAGGTCCTACTACAGGAGTATTTGAATCCGTTGTTACCGAAATGATGGTAAAGTAACCTTAATTGGTGCAGTCAACAAAAAAGGCTTTCATACACTAAAAACAGACGATGCTGCTTTTGACGATACTGTCAGAGCGGCAGATGCCCGTCCTGTAAATATCATACAGGTTAAAATGATTTAAATAGTAGAGTCTCAATCCTGCATATACCATGTCACATCACCACCAATTATTAGGAATACCCATAAATGCTGGAAAGGAAACTATAAAAAGAGCATTCCGAGAGAAGGCAAAGAAATATCATCCTGATAGAAATCATTCTCTTTCTGCAAAAGATAATTTCATACACATTCATCAATCCTATAAATATTTGATGGATAACCATGGAAAGCCAAATGCCTTCAAACAACGATACAAAAGTCAAGCTACAACAAGTAGAGAGGAACAAGCAAGAAAAGCCCAGGAAAGAGCTGCCAAATTAGCAAAAATGCGGTACGAACAATTCCGCAAGGAAGAAGAAGCTTTTAGAAATTCTAGTTTCGCCTGGTTCTATAAATTGATTTATTTTATTACCTATATTTTACTGTTAATGGTTGCAGTTATAATTGGTACGATCCCATTTTTTGCAGGAATCAATGAAGGCTGGTTTAGCTTTTTTATTCTGGCACCCATATTTTTCTTTGGAACCTTTGCCATGATACAAAAAGCAACCAAATGGAAAAAAGAGGTAAATCAAGTATTTGCTGAAGAATAGAGGCTGGAGACTAGGTAATTGGCACTAGTTTGGTTCAATTTTATTTACCAGCTTTACTACTACCAATAACTCCACGAGGAGGGATGCGATATACAAAATCATGAAATGTCCTACCAACATTTTGGGATTATCTACATCTTTGATAATGGGAAATAGATAAGCAGCGGCAATGGCCATTTTAGCCAACATAAGCCCCATGAATACATAGCCCAATTTGTCTTTTAAATTCTTCGACAAAACATACACCATGGTGATCACGGCACCACACATAAAATAGAGCAAATAATAAAACTGCAAGAAATAGGTTAAGGAATTAGCCCAATATTTACCGGCCAATATTCCGTGTACTATAAATGGAATCAGCAACAATCCATAACTTCCCAAAAACCATCTTAACTTATGTGCTTTCATCTTCCTTTCCTATACTGATAACTTGCTTAATAACTTGATACAGGGCAGCAAAAACAGCCGTTAAGGATAAACCAATAGTAAACCAAGGTTGTTCATATTGGAAAATTTCATCTAGCTTCATACCACCCCAAACACCGACAAAAATAATACCCCCCATCTGAAAGGCCATTCCAGAAAAGCGGACATAGGCATTTACCTTTTTCCGACCTTCTTCTTTCTCTTTTTTACTCGGTTTAAACATACTTTATAGCTTATTTCAGCCCAGCCAAAATTTTATCAAAAAATGCCTGGTACTCTTTAATATTTTTACGCTTATATAAAGTAGTATAATTTTTCGAACTGATAATAAAAATGTTCGAATTCCTGTTCTCTAATTTTTGTTTATACACATCGGACTTTTCAAAGACCTCCAAATATTTCATCGCTTTTACAGCTCCGTCGAAAAGCTTAACACTCACAATTGATAAATCATCTTCAAAGATCAATTCTTTAATATTCAGGCTTGAACTTTTGAAAGATTGTCTATTAAAATTCGAAATTTCACTGGTTACATCTGAGATCTTACTTTTCGTCCTATCGACGATGGCAATAAAAAAGTACTGTGTATTTAGATTTTTATCATAGGCAGAAAGATTGAAGTTTTCCTTATCTCCTACTAAAACCGATAATATTTCAGAAGCTTTAACCCCTTCAGGAGTAGTACCATAATTACTTTTCACCTCAGTTAAGGCCTCAATAAAGGGTTTCCTTCCATCTCTTGCTCCTATGCTCATACTTCTCAACAAGGCATACTTAGGTAAAAGCAAATGCTTTTCATGTAAAAGACTGAAATTATCGGACATCGCTATGGCTGTATTGTAATCCCCAGATTCATACGCAGTGAATGCTACATCATAAGAAGCCTCTGCAGCTACACCTTCCGTATTGACCAAAGATTCATTATTTGCCAATTTAGCATATTTAGAATCCGGATCTCTTTCAATAATAAGGTCTTTATACATTTTCGCTTCATCCGGCAATTCTGTAAGTGAATAAATTCTAAATAGCTGATACCAAACCGCCTCAATTCTTGTATAATTACCATAATCATCTACAACGGTAACAAAACTTGATTCCGATTTTTCAAGATCTATCAATTGCTCTTTATAAATCATCCCTAGCTGATAATACGCCTCTGCATTTTCCTCCAACATATTGGCGTAATCCTCCTCCGTTTTGGGAATTTGAGCGAGAATTTTTGCGATTTTTCCTTCTAAAGTATTGGCTGTAGTATCCGTAGCTTCGGCATCCGATAGCTCATCATCATCTTGAAAACTAACTTTGGCTTTATTTTTCCTTCGCCAATGATCTTCCTTTACACGATTCCCCCAGCGTTCTACAAACAGTTTTTTTCCAGCGGCTACCAGGTCTAGATTACTAAAGTACCAGGTATCACCTTCCTTTTTACTTTTACCAAGTTTAGAATTAGCCTTGCTTTCAAGAATTTGAAGTTTTTTTGCTTCTTCTTCCAATCGCTTTTTTTCTTCTTCTTCCCAAGCAAGGATCCATTCTTCGACCGTGGCCGTTTGTTGCCCTTCGCTTAAAGAATACAATAACATAAGACTGTCGTTCCAATCTATCATCTCATAAAGCTCGCTCAATTCAGTCAATGAATTCCACTTCCCTTTGATACTTCTGTAAGATGGAAACTCCTCTGTGATCAAATTCATGACCTCGTCAAAATGCTTTTGAGCAGCCTGGTATTTCCTTAATTCAAATTTTAAATCCCCTAAGCTTAAATGCGTTCGGATTAACTGGTTGGTATTATCAATGTTTTTTTCAAGTGATGTTTCAAAATTGGCTAAAGCTAAAGTCTGACTACCATCATTCTGATAAATAACACCTAATGCATAATATATCTGATCCTGGTAATCCTTATTTTTCACATCTTCAGCCATGGCCATCAACCTGTCTGTAATCTCTTCTAAACCTCCACTTTCAGTCTCATAACCTCTTGCTTGATATAAGAGTGAATTGAATACTAATTCATAATCAGAACTCGTTTTTTCAACCAATTGGAAATATTTCTTCGACTTTTGATTTTCCTGAACCTTTTGATATAGTTGGCCTATAATAAAATAATACCTCGCACGTTTTTTTCTGTTCTTGGTAAGCTCCAAAGCTTCCAACAGGCTAATGGCAGCAGCCTCATACTGCTCTATGCGCCTATACAATTCCGTACGGACTTCCAATAGGTGTAATAACTGCTTTTTATCTAGAGCAAAATTCTCTACGATATGCTCCAAGTTAGCCTCTGCAATTTGATGATTACCTAAATAAACCTGGCATTCTGTAGACCAGATTTTAGCATCAATTACCTTATCGTGCCCCCTTAGTGTTGTAGTATGATTGAATACAGTTTGGGCACTAACAAAATCTTGTTTGTAAAAATGGGCTTTACCCAAAAGTAGAAAGGAGTTGTCTATCCAATTATTTTGCTCCTTCCCCTTTATCTTCATGGAGTGGTTTTTGATGGATTTTGTACATTTTTCGATGACAATTTCCATATCAGGATAAAGGCTGGTAGCGTCGCTTTCTGTACCCATTTTACGCACTGTCAGGATTTCTTCAAAATCCTCTTGTAAATTTATTTCGTAATTGCGCAAGCCTTCGTTAAACGCTTCCTGCCCATTAAAATACACATTATAACGTGCCGTCATGGCATGGTAGGCTCTATTGATCTTCTTATTCTTACGTGTAGAACAAGCTGAAACCAATATGACGGCAATAAAAAGGGTAAAATATAATAGTCGATTTTTTTTCAACATGCTGAATTTTAATCTGCCTTACAGAAAAATTGTTCCATTAGAATATAAATTAAAAGAAATATACCTATTCTCAATTTCCATCTGGTGCAAAAACAAATTTATTTGTTTTTTTCGGCTTTTCACTTTTAATCTTCTCTTTTTACGGGATTTTAGTGCTTTTAGTATATCAAAACGGTATTAAATTAGTATTTCTTACCGTAAAATGATTTTATGCGCTAAATTGCTAACAATAAACAAGGCTCCATGCACGGAGCTAACCATAACAAGCCCCAGGCTGTATTATTGTGAAAAGAAAAAGAAATAAGGAAGCGGATATCGAACAGAAAGAAGTTACTCAATTTCGCATTGTTCGCAGCACGGAAGAAAATGAGCATCTTCCTTCCATCATTCGATTTACGAACCGACAAATGTTTGTCTCTTTAATCGGGTTTTCATTTATTGTTTTTATTCTTTCCTTCTTACTCATTTCCCATACTTCTCTTAGGGAATACATCCCTGGAGTACCTTCTTCTAAGATTAAAAAGGAATTAATTGCCATCAATCAACAATTGGATAGCATTGGTGATCTTTCTCTAAAAAATGAGACCTATTACCGTAATATTTCCATGATCCTGAATAATCAGGACACTATTCTCCCGATAATTGGAAAGGACGAACTCAAAAAGAATGAAACTCCAGAATTAACTAAAACAGCAAAGAATATTGACTTCATAAATAAGATTGAGAATCGAGAGAAGTTCAATACCATTGAGGTTACCACCGAGGAAGAAAGCCTTAAAAGCAGAGTATTCTTCACGCCTATTCAGGGTTTAATCACAGATAAATTCAACCTAAAAGAAAAACACTTTGGAGTGGATTTGGTAGCCAATACGAATGAACCTATTAAAGCAGTCCTAAATGGTACTGTAATATTTGCAGATTGGACTAGCGACAATGGACATATCATAGCGATTCAACACAAAGACGACCTAATTAGTGTCTACAAACACAATTCCGCCTTACTTAAAAAAGTGGGGGATTATGTACGGTATGGAGAAGTGATATCCATTATTGGAAATACAGGAAAACTGAGTCATGGGCCCCACCTTCATTTTGAATTGTGGTACAATGGATATCCGTTAGATCCCGAGGAAGCCATCCTCTTTTAAACAAATACTTTACTAATTTTATCGATTACTACCTATGCAGGGATTCAAGCCAAGTTTGAGTAAAATTTTTGCAAAAAAAATACGAAAGGACATATTAAAATGGAGCCATGCTCCTTTCAAAAGCCAACAGAAAGTTTTTCAATCATTAATTAAAAATGGAAGAAAAACAGCCTTTGGTACTACACATAACTTTGACTCCATACAATCCCATCAAGATTTTATTCAACAAGTTCCCATTAGGGACTATGAAGAACTGAAACCCTATATTGACAGGGTAGTTGCTGGCGAAAAAGATGTGTTGTGGCCAGGCTTGCCTTTGTACTTTGCAAAAACCTCGGGGACTACCTCAGGAGCAAAATACATTCCCCTGACCAAGAAGTCTTTAAAAAATCAAGTAGAAGCAGCTAGAAATGCGCTCTTAAACTATATTGCTGTAACGGGTAAAGCAAAATTTACCGATGGTAAAATGATCTTTCTTCAGGGATCACCAGTACTTAACCACGAACATAAAGTCCCCAGTGGACGACTCTCTGGTATTGTGGCACATTATGTCCCAAAATACCTTCAAAAAAATAGATTACCCAGCCTTGAAACCAATTGCATTGAAGATTGGGAAACAAAAGTAGCGGCCATAGTGGAGGAAACTTTACCTGAGGATATGCGACTTATTAGTGGTATTCCTTCCTGGGTTCAGATGTATTTTGAAAAGCTCAAGGAAACTACCGGGGGTAAAAAGATCAAAGACATTTATCCAAATTTCGACCTCTTTGTTTACGGTGGTGTAAACTATGAACCTTATAGGCATAAGTTCGAAGAACTGATCGGTAAATCGGTAGACTCTATAGAACTTTTTCCCGCATCTGAAGGTTTCTTTGCATTCCAGGATCAACCCCATAAAAAGGGTATGTTATTACTCGTCGATTCGGGTATATTTTATGAATTTGTTCCAGCCGGAGAAATTTTCGATGAAAAGCCAACTAGACTCACTTTGGAACAAGTGGAATGCGATGTCGATTATGCTCTTATTATCTCTACAAATGCCGGATTGTGGGCTTATAATATTGGAGATACAATACGCTTTATTTCGAAAAACCCATACAGGGTGATTGTTTCTGGGAGAATCAAACATTTTACTTCCGCTTTTGGGGAGCATGTTATCGCCTACGAAGTAGAAGAAGCACTCAGAAGAACAACGGAAAAATACCCTGCCCAAATCAACGAATTCCATGTGGCGCCAGAGGTAAACCCTACAGAAGGGCTTCCCTATCACGAATGGCTCATTGAATTTGAAAAGGAACCGGAAGACCTTATCAAATTCAAGGAGAAACTGGATCTGGAAATGCAAAGTCTAAATTCCTATTACAAGGATTTATTGGAAGGAAACATTTTGCGTCCCTTAGTGGTGGCATCCCTTAAAAAAGGGCATTTCAATCAATATATGGACTCTATCGGGAAATTGGGAGGACAGAATAAGGTTCCCCGACTTGCAGACAATAGAAAACTTGCAGACGCCATAAAAGGATTTAGGTAGTAATTACGAATTACTAGTTACTGATCACTAGTTACTGGACACTTGTCACTTGCCACTTACGACTATTCTCTGTTCTTTTGCCTTGATGCAAAATGAACCAAAAAATCAAGACTTGTTCAGAAAAGTAGTATCAAGTGAAAAGTATAAAGTAGTTTTTTTGCTACTTGTTACTGGTTACTGGTTACTAGTCACTGATTACTAGTTACTAATCACTGAACTTTCTGTTAAAAAAGAGTGCTTAACGGTATTTTTAGCGATTAAACGAGATATGCTTTGTATATTTGCATCGAAATTTCGGGAATTGAACTTTCTATTCCTATAGATCACAAGTAGAGAAACGATGAGAATATTATCTGAACAAGAACTGGAAAGACGCGAAAAGCTGTCTAAACTTCGTCAAATGGGACTGGATCCTTATCCAGCAGCATTGTATCCAATCGATACGAATTCAGCCGAAATAAAGGCTGATTTTGAAGAAGGAAAAAAGGTTTGCCTTGCCGGTAGATTAATGGCAAGGAGAATTCAAGGTAAAGCTTCGTTTGCTGAACTACAAGATGGCGAAGGTCGTGTACAGTTATATTTCAACAGAGATGAAATTTGTACCGGGGAAGATAAAATTATGTACAATGAAGTATATAAGAAACTTTTAGACCTTGGTGACTTTGTTGGTATAGTAGGTGAATTATTCAAAACCAATGTAGGAGAAATTACCGTTAGGGTAAAAGAATTCACCTTGTTGAGTAAATCTCTTAAACCACTTCCACTACCTAAAGAGGACAAGGATGGAAAGGTATTTGATGCCTTTACAGATCCTGAAATGCGCTATAGACAACGTTATGTTGACTTGGTTGTTAACCCACAGGTTAGAGAGATCTTTAAGAAAAGAACACGTATCATAAAATCCATGAGAGATTATTTCGATGATCGTGGATATATGGAAGTAGATACGCCAGTATTGCAAGCCATTCCAGGTGGAGCTGCTGCCCGACCATTTATTACGCATCACAATGCATTGGACATTCCATTGTATTTAAGAATCGCAAATGAATTATACCTTAAAAGGTTGATCGTTGGTGGATTTGAAGGTGTATACGAGTTCTCGAGAAACTTCCGTAACGAAGGAATGGACCGTACACATAACCCGGAATTTACAGCCATGGAAATCTATGTAGCCTACAAAGACTACAACTGGATGATGGACTTTACGGAAGGGGTACTGGAACATGTAGCACAAGCAACCAACGGAACTACTCAAACGGTATTTAGCGGTCAGGAAATTGACTTTAAAGCACCTTATAAGCGTGTTACCATGCGTCAGGCTATCATCGATTTCACTGAATTTGACATCAAAGGAAAATCTGAAGAGGAATTGAGAACATGGGCCCTTGCCAATGGTATCGAAGTAGATGAAACGATGGGATTGGGTAAGCTAATCGATGAAATATTCGGTGAAAAATGTGAGCCAAATTATATTCAACCTACCTTTATTACAGATTATCCAGAGGAGATGTCTCCGCTGACTAAAAAGCACAGATCTGAACCAGGTCTGACTGAGCGTTTTGAATTGATTGTTTGTGGTAAAGAAATCGCAAACTCTTACTCGGAGTTGAATGATCCTATTGAGCAAAGAGAACGCTTTGAAAAGCAGGTACAACTTGGTGAACAAGGAGATGATGAAGCGATGTTTATCGATCAGGATTTCTTGAGAGCATTGGAATATGGCATGCCCCCAACGGCAGGTTTGGGTATCGGGATCGATCGATTGGTGATGTTTTTAACAGACAACCCATCTATTCAGGAAGTATTGTTCTTCCCTCAAATGAGACCTGAAAAGGAAACTGTTGCATTAAAGGACAACGAAAAAGCGATCTTCGACCTTATCAAAAAAGAGAAATCGATGGTGCTAAATGATTTGAAAATAGCATCTGGATTGAGTAATAAAGCCTGGGACAAAGGAATGAAAGGCCTTTCAAAAATGGGCTTAGTGAAAGTTACTAAAATGGAAGATTCAATTATCGTTGAAGCTTAAGTTGCAATATTCTTAAATATAAAAAGGCGCTGATGTTATCAGCGCCTTTTTTTTTATCTATTCTTTACGTAATAACCTCATGGGTTAATCACAATATAATCCGGATGTTGAACTTCGGTGCCTGCAATAGTATAGGTAGGTTTCACTTTAAAGCTCAACTTTGCATTTTCTGTAGGTTGCTCTCCTGCAATTAAACTCAGGGCTGTTTTCAGAACCTTAGCTCCTGTTTCACCTTCCAGCACATCAAAGAGGTTCAAATCTAAATGTAGGGGTACTATACCACTTCCCTTTGCAGGAATACTGATCTGATCCACGATCTTTCCAGCCACCATTTCTTTATTATCCAGCAGGGCAATCCAATCCAATTTATTCAAAAAGACATCTGAACCCTTATTGTCCACCCTAACATTAACAACCATGCTAACAGGCAGGTCCTTTTCTAACAATGCGGTGGTCAATTTTGCTGCATCAAAAAAGTTAAAATCAGAAATAGATTGTTTGCCCTCAGTGTTGAATCCGGCCACTTTATAATCTGTAATTCCGGCTAAACTAAAATCGCAATTAGTAACTAAACCTGTAATCCCTGCCAGCTCTTTGCAAGATGTAACTATAGACATTAGAACAAATAACAATAGGTAAATTTTATTTTTCATAGTATTGAATAGTATACGCTAAATGTAGATAAATTAATGGATTTCACAGCTTTTACTCTATACTATCCGAATTTTGGAAATGGTATAACAAAAAAGAGAGGCAGAATATAAATTCTGCCTCTCTTAAATTATGCGACTTCCCGAAAGAGAAATCTTTATTTTATCTGGTATTCCTACTAGAAGAAATCCACTCTATTGTCTTCAATCTCAGCAGCATCTTTTAATGCCGGCAAAATTTCACTTGTTCTGAATTGGAAAGCATTTTGCAATTGCGATTGAATAGCATCGTAATTGTTACTTGCCGGTGTTTCTTCGAAAGCATCTACCTGTAAAAAGTAAACTCCATTCGCACCAACGACAGCCTCAGACATTTCACCTGTATTAAGACCGAACATAGCCCCAATCACTTTTGGCTCGTACCCAACTCCTACAAGAGAAGAAGAAGAAAAAGGAACTGAACTAAATTCAACAGAACTAATACCTAGAGCCGTTGCAGTAGCTGCTAAAGAAGCACCTTTATTCACGTTGAACTCTTCTGTAAGAATAGCTTTTTTCTTTTCCTGGATTACCGCTAATTCGATTTGTTCCTTTACTTGATCCAAAGAACGAACTCCTTCGTCCATTTTACTTTCAAGCATAGCTACAACGAATTTATCACCTAACTCGAAACGGTTCACTTCACCAATTGTTCTTTCTTCATTGAAAGCCCAACGAACAATTTGACGAGCCTCTCCAACACCAGTGATGTTAATTGTCTCTTCATTTAAGTTCATTCCAAAGTTAACAATAGTTTGATTTTCCTCAATCTTAGCATCGAAATCTTCCACTGAAGAATTGTTCATAGCAAATTTTCCGGCTGCAGTAAATATCTCTGTACTTGTTTGTACTGAAACTAAAACCTCCATAGTAAACATAGCTACTTGTACTGAATCGTTACGTGTATCCATCAAACGAGCTGCTTTAAAAACATTTCCTTCCAGGAAAGGACCAACTACAGTCCCTACTTCTGAATTGTGCATCATATCATCGATAGAAGCAGACAACTGCCCTTTTGCAAAATAAGCCGGATTGTATACATCATCAGAATTCTCACGTAAGAAAGCCTTCATATCTACTGTAGATTTGAATCCGGCAATCGTATCGTATAATTTGAACTTTTCATTGTAAACAATTTGCTCATCCATCAAAACAGTCATTCCTTCTTTAGAATCAGCAATATCTTGTGCTGATGCTTTTACTTCGAATACTGCATATTTGATCAAACGCTCATTCTCTCCTTCGAAATCGTTCAGGTTTGTGTTATAATAAGCCTGGTAATCAGCGTCAGTTAATTCTATCGTCTCATTAGCAATTGTGCTATAGTTTTTATAGATATATTGTCCTGTAGCTGTTTTCCCTTGTTGTGTGAAATACTCTTTCGCTTCGTTTGTTGTCGACTGAAATGATTTTTGAACCAGCGTATTGTATTTTGTATTCAAATACTGCTTTCTAATCATGTCGATGATTAAGTTATAACGAGAAGGGTCGTTTTCTCTCAACTGCCTTAGGGATTCACTCAATTGAGAAACAGAAATTTCTTGTCCTGGTTGAATACCGAAGATACTACGAGCGATATCACTCATCTCAGCTCCTTTATATCCAGAGGTAATTGCCAACAACTCTTCAGATGTAACACTCAATCCAGACATTTCATATTCTTCATCCAACAGGATAGAGTTTACCTTATCATTCCAAAGCTGTTGTCTTAGCTGAGAATTGTCTCTTCCACCTTGAGAAGCATCTGAAAGATCTTTCAATTCCATCTCAAATTGCCTTTGATCTATAGCTGTCCCATTTACCTCACCCAAGATACGTTGTTGACCACCTAAGATTTTACTTCCTGAACCCAAAAGGTCACCCATAAGGAAGGCCAATAATGCCAATCCTATAATTCCAACCAAAAGCCCAGAACGTTTACGTATGCTTTCTAATGATGCCATTCTTAAATTGTGTTTTTTTATTTAGCCCACGAATATACAAAACTTCAACCTATCATAAAAGTCTTAGGCTTAGCTTGTATACATTATATGTGAATTTTCTTTTATTCGAGGTAATAGTTCATCGCAACCTTGATTTCTTCCAACCTCGTTTGGTGGGCCTTTTCAATGGTAAATCGATGATTTCCGATACGGATTTTTTTGTTTTCACTCGGAATATTTTCCAAATGATGTAGTAAAAGGCCCCCTAGCGTTTCGTATTCATCCGACGCTCTAAGCCCCATTTTATATTGCTCGTTCAAATAATCTATTTCTAATCGAGCTGAAAACAGGTATTCACTTTCTCCTATTTTCCTTTCTAACAAATCACTGATATCATGCTCATCCTCAATTTCCCCAAATATCTCTTCAATGACATCTTCAAGACATATTAAACCTGAAGTCCCACCAAATTCATCAATCACCACAGCGATACTTTTACGCTCCCTTGTTAATAGATTCAAAATATCATTGGCCAACATCGACTCGGGAATAGTGGCAATAGGTATCAAGATTTCTCGGATATTTTCTGGACGCTTAAACAGTTCAAAACTATGTGTAAAACCAATGACATGATCTATATTCCCTTCATAGATCAAAATTTTGGAATAAGCAGTCTCTACAAATTTATCATGCAATTCATCGATGGTAGCCGAAACGTCCATAGCCACAATTTCCGTCCTATGGATCATACATTCTCTGGCCTTTACCCTTGAAAAGTCCAAAGCATTTTGCAATATCTGGATTTCGGTCTCCACTTCCTCTGTAGCAGAAAGCCCGGATGCGTGCTGATCTAAATAATTCTCGAGGTCTATTCGTGCAAAAATTTTCTTTTCATCATTTACTGATTGTCCAAATAATCTCAAAATTTGATTAGAGATACCTGTGAATATCCAAACAATGGGAAAGAGAATAAAATACAAAAGAGAAACCGGAAAACTAAAAACCTTCAATAAGCGGTTGGCATATAAATTAAAAATTGCTTTGGGTATAAATTCCGCTGTCACCAAAACAATCAATGTAGAGACTATGGTTTGCACAAGAAGAACTAGAATTCCCGACCCAATATAAGCATGCAAAGCTGGCTCCAATAATGCCCCCATTTGTAATCCATAGACTACCAATGCGATATTATTACCCACCAACATGGTTGCGATAAAACTGGAAGGATTGTCTAAAAACTTAGACAAAAGTCGAGCAGACCAAAATCCTTTGCTTCGCTCCAGCTCAATATGCAACTTATTGGAACTTACAAAGGCTATTTCCATCCCCGAGAAAAAGGCGGAAAACAATAAACTTGTTAATATGATTATTAGTGAGATACTCACTTAAGGCTTCCTTCGTTAGATTTTTGAACCTTAACTCTAAAGGTTCTACGAATAATATACATTACAAGACCTACCAATGTAAAGCCGGCAAAAAACAGTCCATCTTCCGGATTTGTATTTGCATACGCCAATATAGACTTCACTGCACAAACCACAGCAAATACGGCCCATACATATTCTATTTTACTCGTCAGTTTTCTTAGCATCAATTGGAATTTTTCCTGTTAATTTAATAAACTTATAATAGCTGAAATCATCTTTCGCCTCAATACCCATACTGGTTTTTTTGAATCCATTTTCATAGATATAGACCGTATCGGTAGTTGATATCCATCTCTTTTTCTCATCCCAAGTTATAAAATTCGTGTTAAGTTTTATACCATCTTTACCAATAAGTTCAATATTTCCATAAGCCTCCAAATGGTTTCCTTTGAAATAAATAGCGGAATCTGCTTTCATTACAGAAGTCTCCACACTAGCCCCTTCTTCATCTATTCCATAAGTACTAAGCACAACTCCCTTGGGGAAATTATAGTACTCCCCTTTTCCCGGATAAATTTCAGCAAGCACGGCTTCCACCTTTACATTGACCCTACCACTCTCGGAATACTCCATCACCATCCCATTTATTTCCAGTTCCGGCAAGGAAGAAAGGCTGGTCAGTTCATGCACTCTTTTCATATCGTTTTCACAAGCTGTAAAAGAGACAAATAGGAGCAAAAATATAAACTTATACCCGTACGAAAACAACAAAGCCACTCCCTTAGGAGCGGCATTGCTTTCTGTATATGTTTTTTGAGAAATCATTTAGTTTGATTTCACTGTACGGATCTTGATAACTTCAGTATACCAACAGTTGATAGTATAGGATTGACCTTCTTTATATCCGGCACTAAATGCATCGGTTACGGATGGCACATGCTTAGAGAATTGACTGATCATTTTATTCGCCTTTTTAGCAGAAGATGGATCAATACGTTTAGCAAATTCGAATTTATCTAAGGCAGCACAGTATCCTACTCTTTTTAGGAATTCTGTTTTCAATTCACCACATTTTCTAGAAGTAGCTGCATATACCTGACCAATCAAGATATATGGATCTCCCCAACCTTTACGTAGAGAAGCTGCTTTCAAAGCGGATGAACGAGCACTAGCATAAGATCTTTGCCCCATTTGAACTCTGGCCTTTAGGTAATGATACCCTGATTTCTTGAAATCATCTTGTTCCTGCTCTAAAGCATTTGTGATATAGTTAGTTGCCTTAGTATACTCTTTTCTTTTCAAAGCAATGTACGCCAAGTTAATAGCAGCATCGGCAGTAGGATCCAATTTATATTGTTGCTCCGCAATTGTAAAGAAAATATCAGAATCAGTACATTCTTTCTTCTTCATCAATTTAGTCGCTCTTTCTAACCAGGCAATATCTTCCTTATTCGCATCGAAGTTCTTAGTAAATAAGTCAGACAGCTTATCACAACTTAGCAATGGCCCAATAGTCTTTTCGATATTAGCCTCAACATCATTTAATGTCTTAAGGATTTTAGTTGCGTTGCTTAACCTTCTTTTTTCCTTTTTATTTAAAGCAATAGTATCGCTCTTTGCAGTCAAATCAAACTCTTCACCAGAGTACTTAGATTTTTGAAAAGAAATTACTACACTCAAATCAGAATACATCACGAGAAGATCATCCATGCTATAGATTTTCTTATTCTTTAGCTTTACACTCGTGCTGAAATAATAATTGATAACTGAACGAGAAATTTTATTTCCATCCGTTTCGTAAGAAGCTTTTAAGAATTTATTTGCTTCTTCCAGTTTCGTTGGGTAGTTCTTATAGATAGCTACCCCTTTCTTCCCCAGGTTAGCTCCCTCCTTTGCAGGATAGAATTTCACTTGTTGATCGTAGATCATAAAAAGTGTATCCATCCAGGCTGCCTGACTCAATGTATCACCAGCCTCTTTAGCTTGCTTGATGAATTTTTGCGCCATCTTAGGTCCATGAATATACAAGTTTCTTGATCTCAAAGGAGCATTGTGGAAAATATAGCTCCAACTTGGAAATGCATCTTTGTAATTCTTTTGCTTGTAATACTCATTGTAAAGAGAAAGGTTCTCTTCTGTTTTATCCTTGTCTGGCCCGTATTTCAAAGAGTCTACATTGTTCCCCTGCCCATACATTCCGAAGCTCATTGCTAGTGCAAGAAATAATGTTGCAATTTTTTTCATGACTATGTGTTGTGTTGTTATTAGTCTATTTTACGTCTCACAAACCACTTATCTCTAAGCGACATGGAAACTTGAAATTTAAAGTAGTCTTCCTTAACTAAGGAATTATCCTCTGTACCTCTTTGTCCTAATTCGAAATCGAAGTTAAGTGTACTACCATTCTTACGAACTGGTATTCCAATTCCAAAATTGATGCCAAATTCAGTGATATCTGTAACTGACGCATTTTCTTCTGCACTCCAGGAAATATATCCATCTGAATAGCGAAGTCCTGCGCGGTACTGAATTCTATTTAAAAATTTCCTAATATCCTTATAGTCTGGAGTAAAAGATCCTCCTACTGCAATAGACATTAAATCCTTTAGGGAATTGGCTTCTCTATTAAATTTTGAGAATTCAGACCAGTTCACCAATCTAAGATCAGCTCCAAGGTTCCATTTATTCAATTCTCGCAATCCAAATCCAATACCTATCTCTGAAGGAAGAGTCATTCTTCCTGATTGGATTTCCTTATTTTCCAGGGTATCCAATAAATTATTGGCAACTCCTGAATAACTGTAAGAATTCACAAACAATCTCTCTTCAGAAGCTAAGTCTGCTTTTGCTTTATACGTTAGCCCTACACTTATAAATCTCGTATCCGATAATTTTTTATTGAATTGAGCACCTAAGCTAAAAGAAACATCTTGCACACTTATTGCTTGTGATGCACGCGTACTTAAATAAGTGGGGTCTTCATACCGCTCATCACGTACAGCCTCAATTTGGCCATAGATGAAATTGAAATTAACCCCCAGAGATAGATTCTCTGTCAGTTGATAAGCTCCCCCCATGAATGCCTGGTTTAAACCTCCTTCACCCTGGTAAATCACTTTGTAATTCACGGTGTCTCCCATAGAAACAATTGGCTTCCCATCTGTTTGAACCTTTTCATATCCGATATGAGATAATGGAATCAATCCGAAAGCTCCAGACCATTTATTTCCAAATGGTGCTGCCAAAACCAAATGAGAGAAATTCGCAAAATTTTCCTCCTGAGATAATGTTCCTTGATTTAACCTTACCAAGCTTCCAGTCATTCCGATCTCAAAATTTGTCAACTTCAAATTAGAGTAAGATGCCGGATTAGATAGGTTGATGTACTTATCACTAAATACACCTATACCAATTCCTCCCATTCCCTGAAAGTAACTGGTTGAAGTATTTGCTAGCTCACCAATTCCAAAATTTGAATAGGGTGATATTGTATTTACCTGAGCAAAAGCTCCAAAATTCAATAAAGCCAAGGCTTGAATTGATAAATATTTAAGAAAATTGTTCCTCATTATAATCTAGAATATAGTTAAGTCCTTTTATTAAAAGACTTGAGTCCGCAAAGATGCCATTTTTTATAAACTTTTCAAATTTAGAAGCATCTCCTCCGGTTAAAATTATGTTAACTTGAGTATAACGCTGGTTTAACTCATCTATTGCACCCCTAATTTCGTATACAATTCCCCAAAAAGCACCCGATTGCATGCAAGAAATGGTATCATCTCCTAATGGATTTGGCTCAGACTCTATTTCAACCAGTGGCAATCTTCCTGTAAAATGATTCATGGCCTTTAATCTCATATATAATCCAGGACTAATTGTTCCCCCTAAATAATTCTTTTGATCGTCTATCAAATCGAAGGTGATGCAAGTACCTAGATCAATTACCAAACTTGCTTCATTAGGATATTGTTTTGCTGCTCCTGCAACAACTGCAATTCGATCCCTACCCAAAGTTTCTGGATTTCGGTAATGCAATTTTATGGGAAGAGGGGTATCATGTGATAAAATTAGACAAGGAATATTTAATTCACTTATTAATTTTTTCAGCACAGATTTTTCAAATCTAACGTTGCAAACGATGGATTTTTTAACTCCGTAAGTCTCTAAGAAAAAATTTATCTCTTTTTTGCCCCAATCCTTCATGGACAGGCTATCTAGTACAAGTCCCTGATCTACAATATATAGCTTAATCAAGGTGTTTCCAATATCAATACAAGCCTTCATTTTTTTTATAGAATTTTCTTACATTTTCTCCTAGGCGTCTTGCAAGATCAATATTTATCTCTATATTTGCAACCGCAATACGGTAATGGTGCTATAGCTCAGTTGGTAGAGCAAAGGACTGAAAATCCTTGTGTCCCCGGTTCGAATCCTGGTAG